>ULYA01018924.1_pt1 | contig 94858 bp, 84 predicted proteins | sample 1961821 | NCBI WGS metagenome assembly ULYA01 (sample SAMEA4835853, study PRJEB28245) | human gut metagenome | biome: gut microbiome; material: fecal sample | place: Denmark | collected 2008 | reverse complement strand
GAAAGTATGCCTTCACGATAAGATTGTCAATCCGCAGGCTTTGTAGTCTGCGATCCTGCCAGCAAATATTCTTTGCGAGTCGTTACGCAATAATCACAGAGGAAACTATTTTATTCACGCGTTAGCGATAGACTGCATTCAGGGCGAAAGGAGGTAAGCCGATGATTTCAGCGGGACGCTGAAACGGGAAAGCCTCTCCCGGAGAAGAGGGCTTTTAATAAGGAAAGGGTTATGATGAAGCACGTCATCATACTGGTGATACTCTTAGTGATTAGCTTCCAGGCTTACTAAGAACACCAGGGGGAGGGGGAAACCTCTCCCTAACCCTCACTCCTGAAATTATGTCACTCCGCCCTTAGTGTCAATCGACGGCTCTCCGTTCTTGCGAGGCGAATAGCAAAATTTTCTGCGCCGCCGGGCCTAATTCTGAAAGTTTCTTCGTTTGCTCTTATTTCATTATTGCAGTCGGTATGATACCGGACCTCGATAATTCTCTAAGAAAGGATTTCTTATGAGCGAACAAATCACGTTTGCCACCAGCGATTTTGCCAGTAACCCGGAACCACGTTGCCCCTGCATTCTGCTGCTGGATGTTTCTGGCTCGATGAGCGGCAGACCTATTAATGAACTTAACGCCGGATTGGTGGCCTTTCGTGATGAACTGCTTGCCGATCCGCTGGCTTTAAAAAGAGTGGAACTCGGCATTGTGACGTTCGGCCCGGTGCATGTGGAACAACCCTTTACCAGCGCCGCTAACTTTTTCCCGCCCATCCTGTTTGCCCAGGGGGATACGCCAATGGGGGCCGCCATTACCAAAGCCCTGGATATGGTTGAAGAGAGGAAACGTGAGTACCGCGCAAATGGTATTTCGTATTATCGCCCGTGGATTTTCCTGATCACCGATGGCGCTCCAACCGATGAGTGGCAGGCTGCCGCCAACAAAGTGTTTCAGGGGGAAGAAGATAAGAAGTTTGCCTTCTTTTCCATCGGTGTTCAGGGGGCGGATATGAAGACGCTGGCACAAATCAGCGTTCGTCAGCCTTTGCCTCTGCAAGGATTACAATTCCGTGAACTGTTTAGCTGGTTATCCAGTTCGCTGCGTTCGGTTTCCCGCTCCACGCCGGGAACGGAAGTTGTGCTGGAAGCGCCAAAAGGCTGGACGTCAGTGTGAGCTGGCGTCTGGTTTATGCATCCGCTGTTGGAACGTCGCACATTAGCGCTGATTTACCTTGTCAGGATGCCTGCCAGATGCAGGTTGCCTGGTTAAACGATCAGCAACCATTACTGGTGATGTTTCTTGCTGATGGTGCAGGCAGCGTCTCGCAGGGTGGCGAAGGCGCGATGCTCGCCGTCAATGAAGCGATGGCTTATATGTCGCAAAAAGTGCAGGGTGGGGAATTGGGGCTTAATGATATCCTCGCCACGGATATTGTGCTGACTATTCGTCAGCGACTTTTTGCCGAGGCAGAGGCCAAAGAATTAGCAGTTCGCGATTTTGCCTGCACGTTTCTGGGATTGATTTCATCGGCTAATGGCACCTTGATTATGCAGATTGGCGATGGCGGCGTGGTGGTGGATTTTGGTCACGGTCTGCAATTGCCGCTTACGCCGATGGTGGGTGAATATGCCAATATGACGCACTTCATTACTGATGAAGATGCCGTTTCCAGACTGGAAACTTTCACCAGCACTGAGCGTGTGCATAAAGTTGCAGCATTTACGGATGGTATCCAGCGACTGGCGTTAAATATGCTGGATAATTCTCCTCATGTACCTTTCTTTACCCCGTTTTTCAATGGACTGGCGTCAGCAACGCAGGAACAACTCGATTTATTACCTGAATTGTTAAAGCAGTTTTTGTCCAGCCCGGCGGTAAACGAGCGTACGGATGATGATAAAACGTTGGCACTGGCGCTGTGGTTACCATGAAACCCACTTTATATACTGCTACTGGTGAGTGCGTTACGCCAGGCCGTGAACTGGGCAAAGGCGGTGAAGGCGCGGTTTATGATATCAATGAGTTTGTCGATAGCGTCGCCAAGATTTATCACACGCCGCCACCCGCCTTAAAACAGGACAAACTTGCCTTTATGGCTGCGACAGCTGACGCGCAATTGTTGAATTATGTCGCCTGGCCGCAGGCAACGCTTCACGGTGGACGAGGCGGAAAAGTTATCGGTTTTATGATGCCAAAAGTTTCTGGTAAAGAACCGATTCATATGATCTATAACCCGGCACATCGTCGTCAACGTTACCCTCATTGTGCGTGGGATTTTCTACTCTATGTTGCGCGCAATATTGCTTCATCTTTTGCTACGGTTCACGAGCACGGGCACGTCGTGGGTGACGTAAACCAGAACAGTTTTATGGTAGGTCGCGACAGCAAAGTGGTACTGATTGATAGCGACTCCTTTCAGATTAACGCCAATGGCACACTGCATTTATGCGAAGTCGGCGTGTCGCATTTTACGCCGCCAGAGCTACAAACCTTGTCGTCATTTGTCGGCTTTGAACGCACAGAAAATCACGATAATTTTGGCCTTGCGTTGCTGATTTTTCACGTCTTGTTTGGTGGCCGGCATCCTTATTCTGGTGTGCCGCTTATCTCTGATGCGGGTAATGCGCTGGAGACGGATATTACCCATTTCCGTTATGCCTACGCGTCAGATAATCAGCGACGTGGTTTAAAACCGCCGCCACGATCGATTCCGCTATCGATGTTACCGAGTGATGTTGAAGCCATGTTTCAGCAGGCATTCACGGAAAGTGGCGTGGCAACCGGGCGTCCGACGGCTAAAGCGTGGGTAGCGGCACTTGATTCTCTGCGCCAACAGTTAAAGAAATGTCCCGTTTCGGCAATGCATGTTTATCCCGCTCATTTGACCGACTGCCCGTGGTGTGCGCTGGATAATCAAGGCGTTATCTATTTTATTGATCTCGGCGAAGAGGTCATTACCACCGGCGGGGATTTTGTGCTGGCAAAAGTCTGGGCGATGGTGATGGCGTCAGTAGCACCGCCAGCATTGCAACTGCCATTACCCGATCATTTCCAACCGACTGGCAGGCCGCTTCCTTTAGGCCTGTTACGGCGCGAATACATCATTCTGCTTGAGATCGCACTGTCAGCATTATCGCTGCTGCTTTGCGGCCTTCAGGCAGAACCGCGTTATATTATTTTGGTTCCTGTGCTGGCGGCTATCTGGATTATTGGCAGTCTGACAAGCAAAGCGTACAAAGCAGAAGTTCAGCAACGCCGTGAGGCATTTAATCGTGCGAAAATGGACTATGACCATTTAGTCCGCCAGATCCAGCAGGTAGGCGGCCTGGAAGGTTTTATCGCCAAACGGACGATGCTCGAAAAAATGAAGGACGAAATTCTCGGGTTACCGGAAGAAGAGAAACGCGCTCTGGCAGCACTTCATGACACTGCAAGGGAACGGCAGAAGCAGAAGTTTCTGGAGGGATTTTTTATTGATGTTGCCTCTATTCCCGGCGTTGGCCCTGCGCGTAAAGCGGCGTTACGGTCTTTTGGTATTGAAACAGCCGCAGATGTTACCCGTCGTGGCGTTAAGCAAGTGAAAGGGTTTGGCGACCATCTGACCCAGGCGGTTATCGACTGGAAAGCGAGCTGTGAACGCCGTTTTGTGTTCAGGCCGAATGAAGCGATAACGCCAGCAGACAGACAAGCGGTAATGGCGAAAATGACCGCCAAACGACATCGGCTGGAATCGACGTTGACTGTCGGCGCGACAGAGTTGCAGCGATTCCGCCTTCATGCTCCAGCACGGACCATGCCGTTGATGGAACCTTTACGTCAGGCGGCAGAAAAACTGGCTCAGGCGCAGGCAGATTTAAGCCGCTGCTGAGCCATTTTCTTTTAACGAAACACCACTTCCGCCCAGCGTGCCAGCCCGGCGGTGACGGAGCCAAAGTCATCGCCGCCTGCAATCGGAATTCCCGGCAACTGTTCTGCCAGCGCTTTTTTAATCAGCGGCGAACGGGCGCTACCGCCGGTCAGGTAGATAACGTCCGGTTTTTCCTGGGCGTTATCCAGGGCCAGTTGCACCTGTTCCAGAATCCGCGCCAGTGGCTGGCTGAGGGCGCTTTCCAGCCCTTGCTGGCTAATCAGCGTAGCCAGTTCATCGCTGATAAACGGCAGTGAGGCGCGGGTTTCCGCTACGCTTGAAAGAGCAATTTTGCACTCTTCTGCGCTACGCACCAGGCGATAGCTTAAACGCTGACGCCAGACTTTCTGTAGCAGGGCCACTTTTTCCGGTTCGCGGGCATCGCGTACCAGATCGTTAAGCAGACGACCGTTGGCACTACTGTAGAAATCACTCTGCGCAGGTACGTCGTTGATGGCAACCGCATTCCACCACGGCAGAATCGGCAGGGCGATGCCTTTTTCGGTTTCGCCACCCATGCCCAGTAACGGCATCAGGTTTTTAAACGCCAGTGCGATGTCCAGATCGTTACCGCCAATACGGCAACCACTGTGACCCAGCAGGCTGGCTTCACGATCGAGACGCGAACGCCACTGCGGCCCCATCAGCAGCAATGAACAGTCAGTCGTACCACCGCCGATATCCACCACCAGCACCCGTTTTTCTTCCTGCAAGGTGGCTTCGTAATCCAGCCCAGCCGCGACCGGCTCGTACTGGAATACCACGTCCCTGAATCCGGCACGCTTCGCCGCGCGTTCCAGAATCCCTTGCGCCTGGGCGTTTGCTTCATCGCCGCCCAGCCCCTGGAAGTTGATCGGGCGACCAATCACCGCCTGAGTAATCGCTTCTGGCAGCTGCGCCTGCGCCTGCTGGCGAATGTGCAACATCATTGCGCAGACCAGATCCTCAAACAGCGCTACCTGCTGCGGTTTTAAGCCGCTGGCACCGAGGAACGATTTTGGTGATTTCACAAACCACACTTCTTCTGGATCATCAATGTACTGTGCCAGTGAGGAAAGACCGAACTGCACGCTTTTCGCCGTAACATCGATATCTTCTTCGCGGTTATAACGAATCGCCCGACGTAACAGCGCCTGCGTTTCATCGTCGTCTGCCGGAACATCATGATGGCGGTACAGCCATTCGCTTACCGATTCACGCGTTGGCGCGCAAAGCATTGAAGGCAGCAGCGTGCTGTCGTTTTCCATTTTCAGTAATTGCGGTTTACCGTCACGCATGACCGCCACTGAACAGTTTGCTGTACCGTAATCAAAACCAATAAACACGAATTAATCCCCATGCCGGTGAAGAAGGGGCGTGACTTTAGCGAAATGTTGCTGTCGCGACAACCGGAATATGAAAGCAAAGCGTAGCGTCTGAATAACGTTTATGCTGAAAGCGGATGAATAAGGAGATGCGATGTATACCCTGAACTGGCAGCCGCCGTATGACTGGTCGTGGATGTTGGGATTTCTCGCCGCCCGTGCAGTGAGTGGTGTGGAAACGGTCGCGGACAGTTATTATGCCCGTAGTCTGGCGGTGGGCGAATATCGCGGCGTGGTGACTGCTATTCCGGATATAGCCCGCCATACTCTGCACATAAATTTAAGTGCAGGTTTAGAACCCGTTGCCGCTGAGTGTCTGGCGAAAATGAGCCGCCTGTTTGATCTGCAATGTAACCCGCAGATTGTTAACGGTGCGTTGGGCAAGTTAGGCGCGGCGCGGCCCGGATTGCGTTTACCCGGCTGTATTGATGCTTTTGAGCAGGGTGTGCGGGCGATTTTAGGCCAACTGGTGAGCGTGGCGATGGCGGCAAAATTGACTGCCAAAGTTGTACAGCTTTATGGCGAACGGCTGGATGATTTTCCGGAGTATATCTGCTTCCCCACGCCTCAGCGGCTGGCAGCAGCCGACCCGCAGGCATTAAAAGCGTTAGGCATGCCGTTGAAACGGGCAGAGGCACTGATTCATCTGGCAAATGCGGCGCTGGAGGGCAGCTTACCAATGACAATTCCGGGCGATGTGGAGCAGGCGATGAAAACGCTGCAAACTTTTCCGGGTATCGGGCGCTGGACGGCGAATTATTTCGCTTTGCGTGGCTGGCAGGCGAAAGATGTTTTTCTGCCGGATGATTATCTGATTAAACAGCGATTTCCGGGGATGACACCGGCACAAATCCGCCGTTATGCCGAGCGCTGGAAGCCCTGGCGTTCTTATGCGCTGTTGCATATCTGGTATACGGAAGGCTGGCAACCAGACGGAACGGACGAATTGTAGGCCTGATGCGTCGCATCAGGCAATGGGCAAACGCTCCCTCAGTTAATCGCGAAATAACTGCTATTCACCAGCAAATCCAGCGGTTGGGCATCGGCAATCACATCACCATAAATCAGATCGACGCCGATGCCAGAAAGCGTATCCATCACTAAGGGTAAAACGACTGGCCCGGCGATGGTTTTCATCCCGAGTCGCTGAGCGTGCCCCTGAATAATCGTAATCAGCATCTCATCCATCAAATTACCCTGCACGTTGGCGCATAACTCACCATCAAGTAGCAGGTAATCTGCCATATTCGCTTTCAGCGAGTTGAAGATTTGCAGATCGCGGCCCACCTGGCTGAGCACTATCCGACATCCCGCCAGCCGCAGTTTTTGCACGCTTTCTGCGTGATCTAAAATCGCGTCTGCCGGAATAATCAGATGTAATAACCGTGGTGGTAGAGGGCTATTTTCCAGCTGCTCAAGCAGATCATTCACCAGCGTGGCGCTACTCAAACCGGCAACGGAAAGGGGGAGGGCGATGCTTATGCCTTTACTGGCAACCGCTTTTGCGGCCAGCTGGAAAAATTCGTGGAATACCCGTCGGTCAAGAGCATGGCTAAGTGCCGGATCGCTGAAGCTACGACGAAATTTTTGTTCATCAATAATCTCGCCTTCGCAACTCCAGAGTTTAAGCGAAATCAGCCACAAATTACGCGCTTCCGGGATCCGCGGCGAAGCGACACCGTGGGCCATCATCATCAACTGATTCTCTTTAATCATCCGCCACTGTTCATCAAGCGACATCGCCGCCCGTTCGCTATGTGCGGCAGCTTGCTGTGGTTCGTAAACCGTCACCCGGCCCCGTCCACCATTTTTGGAGGCATAACAGGCGATATCAGCCTGCGACATCACTTCTGCCGCCTGATGATTGTTGTCATCAATCAAGGTAATCCCGGCACTGGCACCTACCCGATGCACACGGCCTTCCCATATAAAGTGATAGTCATTCACGGCACTGATAATGCGTGTAGCGATAAAACGCGCGCTTTCAACATTACAGTCTGGTAGCAGCAGACCAAATTCATCCCCACCGAGTCGCGCCAGCACGTCGCTGGAACGCAGCATACTCAGCATCAACGACGCCAGTTCGCGCAGCAAAGCGTCGCCCGCCGCATGCCCGGCGCTGTCATTCACCGCTTTAAAGCGATCAAGATCGATAAACACCAGGGCATGTCGCTGATGTGTACTGTTTACCGTTTGCAGCAGCATACGCAGTTGCTTCTCAAAACTGGCGCGATTGGCGAGATGCGTCAGTGCATCATGGGAGGCGCTGTAGCTCAGCTGGCGCAGCATTTTGCGTGATTCGGTAACGTCCTGAATCACCAGAACCGAACCAATATTGCTGCCGTCCAGAGTACTTAACGGCGTAATACTGTAATGCACGTCGTAGCTGCCGCCGCTCCGGCAGTGCAACACCACATCTTGTTCAATCGCGGAACGTGAGGTGTCGGCACTGTAAATGTTCTCCATCAGGGGACCATTGTCGCCAAAGGTAATATGCAACACCGTCAGGAGCGGAACACCTAATGCTTCTTCCTGCGTCCAGCCGCTCATCTTCTCCGCCACTGGATTCATAAAGGTAATTTTCATTGCCATATCAATACAGACCACGGCTTCGCCGATGGAGTCCAGCGTTATGTGCAGGCGCTCTTTTTCCTGAAACAATGCCTCGTTAAGCTGTTTAACCTCAGTCATATCCATATTAATGCCGAGCAGGCGTTCGACTTCGCCTTCTTTATTCAGTACCCGGTTGGCGAGGGCGCGGATATGGCGAATACCGTCTTTTACGGTAATGCGAAATTCCAGTTTAAAGGGCGAGCGTGATTGCAACGAATCACGAATCACTTTTTCGGCATGCTGGCGATCTTCCGGCAGCACGCACTCGTACCACACCTGCCAGTTCGGTTTGATATGTGGAGGAATTTCATACAGCTCGAACATCCGCTTATCCCAGCTAAAAATATTCGGCTTCAACTCCCACTCCCAGATGCCAATCCCGCCCGCTTCGTTAGCCAGCGTGATGCGCTCCATCAGTTGCTGATTCACCTGTTCGGTGCGTTTTAGCTCGTTAATGTCTTCAATCTGAGCGATAAAATAGAGCGGCGTGCCATCCGTGTGGCGCACCAGTGAGACGGCAAGCAACGCCCAGACAACATCGCCATTGCGGTTGTAGTAGCGTTTTTCCATTGAATAGGTGTTTATTTCACCGCTTATCAGCTTTTCAACCTGTTGGAGATCTTTATTGAGATCCTCCGGCCAGGTCAGTTGCTGAAAGGTGAGTCCGCGCAGCTCTTCCTGACTGTACCCGAGAAACTGGCAGAGCGCTTTGTTGGTTTGCAGCCATTGTCCCTCGGTGCCCACTAACGCCATACCGATAGCGGAATATTCCATGGCGTTCCGAAAACGGGTTTCGCTTTCGGAAATGTGTTTGCGTTCCGCACGAAAGGCATACATCACCATCGTCATGATGTTGGCGGGCAGCAGGATCAGCAAAAACGGTAGCCACGGCATATGGCTCATCAGGTATGTACGCGGCGTAGCAAGCAGGGAGGGATCCGCGGCCATCATCAGCGACACCATCATCACCGTGGTAAGGAAGATCAAAAAGGCTTCCATTCGTGGCAGGCGCACGGCGCTCCACATCAACAGCACAATAATGAAAGTAAAAGGCCACGGCAGATACAGCATCGAAAGCCAGCTTAACGTCAGTGTGATGGCTAACGTGAGCAGCGACTCAAAAAGCAACCGTGGGTTGCGATGGCGCAGCAGATAGTGTGGTTTAAATAACAATCCCAGCGGCACCAGTGCCAGAGCGCCGATGGATTCTGACAGTACCCATATCAAAAATGCCCTGAGAGGATCGTCTCCGGGCGTCAGCAGGACAACCAGAACACCCCCTAGCAGAGGCGGAACAATGGCGCTGCCGAATGCCAGACGCAGCCAGTCAGCCAGATTTTGCAAGGGGTTATACCACGGCAGCAATTTACGTAGCAGCACTGCCCCGACCACGGCTTCAACAATATTGATGGTCGTCCAGGTCATGTTCAGCGAGCTGGTGGAAAAAAGCAGGATGGATGCGGCGATATTTCCCAGCGAGCAGCTCAGCGCAATTCCCGGCCACATGCGCCCGGCATGGCGATAAAACGCCACCATCATGATGGACGTCGGGAACCACAGTGGGGCGAGTTGGGTGCCAAACTGCGAAAGCTCAAGCGAGAAAAGGGTAAAGATAAACGAGACTAAACCTAAACTGACCAGGTGAAGCAGCGGGTGGGGCAGGGCAATTAATACATGCTGTGATTGTTTGCTCATTACCGCTTTATCCGCAAGACCAGGTCGCCAGTATTCGTTTCTGTGTTTATGCTAGTACAAAAGTTTTACATTTTATATGCGAATTGCTCATAAAGTGACGTAAAGGCGGATAATTTGCGCAACTGCGTATAACATTTTTTACCTTGTATAAAACTGATCAACGTAATTTGCCACCGGGAATTCTTCGTCAACAATTAACTCTGAGCGCGCGGCAGCGCTATTCGACTGGTATCAGGCGGATGAAATCCCTATAATTGCCGCGTTTGGCGCTTCGTCGCCCCCTTCCTAACATCCAGGTTAATCAGGTCGCTAAATATATGACTGATCAGTCTCATCAGTGCGTCATTATCGGTATCGCTGGCGCATCGGCTTCCGGCAAGAGTCTTATTGCCAGTACCCTTTATCGTGAATTACGTGAGCAAGTCGGTGATGAACACATCGGCGTAATTCCCGAAGACTGCTATTACAAAGATCAAAGCCATCTGTCGATGGAAGAACGCGTTAAGACCAACTACGACCATCCCAGCGCGATGGATCACAGCCTGTTGCTTGAGCATTTACAAGCGTTGAAACGCGGCTCGGCAATTGACCTGCCGGTTTACAGCTATGTTGAACATACGCGTATGAAAGAAACGGTGACGGTTGAGCCGAAGAAGGTCATCATTCTCGAAGGCATTTTGTTGCTGACGGATGCGCGTTTGCGTGACGAACTTAACTTCTCCATTTTCGTTGATACCCCGCTGGATATCTGCCTGATGCGCCGCATCAAGCGTGACGTTAACGAGCGTGGGCGTTCAATGGATTCCGTGATGGCGCAATATCAAAAAACCGTGCGCCCGATGTTCCTGCAATTCATTGAGCCTTCTAAACAATATGCGGACATTATCGTGCCGCGCGGCGGGAAAAACCGCATCGCGATCGATATATTGAAAGCGAAAATAAGTCAGTTCTTTGAATAAGCTTGATAAATTGTGTACCGTTCAGTGATAACCTGGTATGCCCTTGACGTAATTGGCGTTAAGGGAGTGATGCGCGAAAGGAGAAAATGCCATGCGTCTGTGTGACCGAGATATTGAAGCCTGGCTTGATGAAGGCCGTTTGTCGATCAACCCACGTCCGCCAGTGGAGCGTATTAACGGCGCGACGGTGGATGTACGCCTGGGCAATAAATTTCGTACCTTCCGTGGTCACACGGCAGCGTTTATCGATCTGAGCGGTCCCAAAGATGAAGTGAGCGCCGCGCTTGACCGCGTGATGAGCGATGAGATCGTTCTCGACGAGGGCGAGGCGTTCTATCTTCACCCAGGAGAGCTGGCGCTGGCGGTGACGCTGGAGTCGGTGACGCTGCCAGCCGATCTGGTGGGCTGGCTGGACGGGCGTTCCTCTTTGGCGCGTCTGGGGCTGATGGTGCACGTCACCGCGCACCGTATCGATCCGGGCTGGTCTGGTTGCATTGTGCTGGAGTTCTACAACTCCGGTAAGCTGCCGCTGGCGCTGCGTCCGGGCATGTTAATTGGTGCGCTGAGCTTTGAGCCGCTTTCCGGCCCGGCGGCGCGACCTTACAACCGCCGTGAAGATGCGAAATATCGCAACCAGCAGGGCGCGGTAGCCAGCCGAATCGATAAAGACTAATTCAGGCCCATTGAGGATACCATGAGACGATTTCTGACGACGCTGATGATACTCCTGGTCGTGCTGGTGGCCGGGTTATCTGCGTTAGTGTTGCTGGTGAATCCGAATGATTTCCGCGACTATATGGTCAAGCAAGTTGCTGCACGTAGCGGTTATCAATTGCAGCTCGACGGGCCACTGCGTTGGCACGTCTGGCCGCAGCTTAGTATCCTCTCCGGGCGAATGTCTCTCACCGCCCAGGGCGCAAGCCAGCCACTGGTTCGCGCCGACAACATGCGTCTGGACGTGGCGCTTTTACCACTACTGAGTCATCAACTGAGCGTTAAGCAGGTGATGCTAAAAGGGGCAGTGATCCAACTGACGCCGCAGACGGAAGCGGTGCGCAGTGAAGACGCTCCGGTTGCACCGCGCGACAATACCTTGCCGGATCTGTCAGACGATCGCGGATGGTCGTTTGATATATCCAGTCTTAAGGTGGCGGACAGCGTGCTGGTGTTCCAGCATGAAGATGACGAGCAGGTGACAATCCGCAATATCCGCCTGCAAATGGAACAAGATCCCCAACATCGTGGCTCATTTGAGTTCTCCGGGCGGGTTAATCGCGATCAGCGCGATCTCACGATATCCCTTAACGGTACGGTAGATGCTTCTGATTATCCGCATGATTTAACGGCGGCTATTGAACAAATTAACTGGCAGTTGCAGGGTGCAGATTTACCAAAACAAGGTATTCAGGGGCAGGGGAGTTTCCAGGCCCAGTGGCAGGAGTCACATAAACGCCTTTCATTTAACCAAATCAGCTTGACCGCCAATGACAGCACGCTGAGCGGGCAAGCACAGGTCACGCTGACAGAGAAACCTGAATGGCAGCTGAGACTGCAATTCCCGCAACTGAATCTTGACAACCTCATCCCGCTTAATGAAACAGCGAATGGTGAAAACGGTGCCGCGCAGCAGGGGCAGAGCCAATCAACATTGCCGCGCCCGGTCATTTCTTCGCGTATTGATGAACCGGCATATCAGGGACTGCAAGGCTTTACGGCTGATATTTTGTTGCAGGCCAGTAACGTGCGCTGGCGCGGAATGAATTTTACAGATGTTGCCACGCAAATGACCAACAAGTCGGGTTTGCTGGAAATTACTCAACTGCAGGGCAAGCTTAACGGTGGACAGGTTTCACTGCCGGGCACGCTGGACGCGACATCAATAAATCCGCGGATAAACTTCCAGCCACGGCTGGAAAACGTTGAGATTGGTACCATTCTGAAGGCGTTTAACTATCCGATTTCGTTGACCGGAAAAATGTCACTGGCTGGTGATTTCTCCGGTGCTGACATAGATGCCGACGCATTCCGCCACAACTGGCAAGGACAGGCACATGTCGAAATGACCGACACGCGCATGGAAGGGATGAACTTCCAGCAGATGATTCAGCAAGCGGTAGAACGTAATGGTGGTGATGTGAAGGCCGCTGAAAACTTCGATAACGTAACGCGGCTTGACCGCTTTACCACCGATTTGACGTTGAAGGATGGCGTCGTGACGTTAAACGACATGCAAGGTCAATCGCCTGTGCTGGCGCTGACAGGGGAAGGCATGTTGAATCTGGCAGATCAAACCTGCGACACCCAGTTTGATATTCGGGTCGTGGGTGGCTGGAACGGGGAAAGTAAATTGATTGATTTCCTGAAAGAAACGCCAGTACCGCTGCGGGTTTATGGCAACTGGCAGCAACTCAATTACAGCCTGCAAGTGGATCAGTTACTGCGCAAACATCTACAGGACGAAGCGAAACGTCGTCTGAATGACTGGGCCGAGCGGAATAAAGATTCCCGCAATGGCAAGGATGTGAAGAAGTTGCTGGAGAAGATGTAGGTTACCAGATGACCTGTCCTGTAGACCTGATAAGACGCGTAAAGAGTCGCATCAGGCGTTCGTGGCGGCATCATTATATTCTGAATATGTAAGATCGAAGGCTGTTCCGTTCACTTGATGTTCCTCGCTACTATGGAACGCTCAAGCCGGTGAACGTGCCAGGGTGGCTCAATCGCTATCACCCTGGCAACCCGGGCTCCCGGCGGTAAATCGCCGCTGGCGCGGTTCCCTCATCTTATTCCTTTCGGCTATCGGGTAAAATGACCGATACCATCACACCTCGTACTCCATCTCGCCATCCTTACGCAGCGGTATAATCTGCACCTTCTGCACGCGATGGCTTTCCACCTGCAACGTTTTAAGCAAATAATCCCCCACCTGAACTTCTTCGCCAGGTTTTGGAATACGCTGTAAATATTCCATCAACAGCCCGGCAATGGTGTGATATTCACGTTTTTCATCCAGCGGCAGCGGCACATATTGCACCAGATCTTCCAGCGGCATATGACCATTCGCCGTCCAGGAACCGTCCGCATTCTTCTGAATATCATGGCGGGCGTCGATCTCTTCCACTTCGTTCGGTAAGTTACCGGCAATGGTTTCAGTGACGTCACTTAATGTCACAATCCCTTCCACCGAGCCAAACTCATCCACCACAAAAGCAAAGTGCGTGCGGGCATTACGGAACTGCTCCAGGGCAGGTAACAACGGCAAGGTTTCCGGGAACACCAGCGGCTGGCGAATCAACACCCGCAGGTTGAGCGGTTCGCCACGCAGTGACTGTTGTAGCAGGTCGATAACGTGAACAACACCGAGCAAATCTTCTGCGTCATCACCGTCGGTAACCACCAGCCGCGTATGCTGATTTCGCTCCAGCAACTGGCGGATCTCGTCTTCCGGCGCGTTGAGATCGATATGCTCAATATCGTGGCGCGACGTCATAATGCTGCTGACAGTACGCTGGTTAAGATTAAGTACCCGCTCAATCATCCGCCGTTCCTGCGGATTAAAGATCTGCTGGTTACCATGATCCACCAGCATGGACGCGGTTTCGGCGTCCAGTTCCGCATCTTCTTTTTGCCCGCTAAGCAGGCGCATTACCGCTTCGGTAGTCCGCTGGCGTAGCGTCTGGTTAGCGGAAAGAAAACGTCGCCGGTTAAAGATAGCCAACTGATTGAGCGCCTCGATCATCACCGAGAAACCAATGGCAGCGTACAGGTAGCCTTTCGGAATGACGAAGCCGAAACCTTCTGCCACCAGGCTAAAGCCAATCATCAACAGGAAGCTTAAGCAGAGAATAACGATGGTCGGGTGACTGTTAACAAATTGCGTTAACGGCTTGCTGGCCATCAACATCAGGCTGATAGCGATAACCACGGCGGCCATCATGACCAGTAAATGGTCGACCATCCCGACGGCGGTAATCACTGAGTCGAGTGAGAAGATGGCGTCCAGTACCACAATTTGTGTCACCACCCCCCAGAACTTCGCACCTTTGCGTTGTGTGGGATTATTGCTGTCTTTCCCTTCCAGCCGTTCGTTCAGCTCCATCGTGGCTTTGAACAACAGGAAGAAACCACCAAACAGCATGATTAAGTCGCGGGCGCTAAAGGTAAACGAGCGGAAGCTGAACAGCGGTTGAGTCAGGGTGACCAGCCAGGAGATTGACGCCAGCAGTAACAGGCGCATTAACATCGCCAGCAGCAGCCCGGTAACCCGTGCGCGGTCGCGCTGCTTCGGCGGTAGTTTTTCGGCGAGGATGGCAATAAAGACCAGGTTATCAATGCCGAGGACCAGTTCGATCACAATCAGCGTGATTAACCCGGCCCAGATAGACGGATCGGCAATCCATTCCATAGTAAGTACAAAACCTATTCGTTGTATGACAAATGTCACAATTCGATCATGGATAAATCGGGGCAAAAATGCAATGTTGCAGCACTATTTATCTCATATTATTTGAGGGTAATAACCTCACATTATCCCTGAATTAAAAGTGGTAATAATAAAGCATTATCTAAGAAATATCGCATGTGGAGACGCAATATTAAATATTGTCAACCTAAAGAAACTCCTAAAAACCATATTGAATGACACTTAATATAATTCTTAAAAATAGCCAATTGCCGAATTGTTACCTTGCCTGCTATTCCGTTAGCTGTAACACTTCCTCCTGCATTATTGGAGAGCCAATATTCAATTACCATAATGTCACCTTATATTCGGAAGTTAATTTCCGCAATAACCCTTTCTCATCAACGATTGTATGCGGAGAGGGTTTGAAAAATTAAGCTAAATCAGTGTATTGGTAGCTAAAAAGCCAGGGGCGGTAGCGTGTCTGGATGCCTGAAAGACCAGTCTGAATTATTCTGTCAATAGCCTGCGGATGAAATCAATTTTTTTAGGAATGATGCCAGTTAAATTTTTATTCAATTAACTGCAAGGTAAATGTGCATGGCGACATTGCTATTAATAGTGCACAGGATAATTACTCTGCCAAAGTGATAAATAAACAATGATGAAATCCAAAATGAAATTGATGCCATTATTGGTGTCAGTAACCTTGATAAGCGGTTGCACAGTACTTCCGGGCAGCAATATGTCGACGATGGGCAAAGACGTCATCAAACAGCAGGACGCTGATTTCGATCTCGACAAAATGGTGAATGTTTATCCGCTGACCCCGCGCCTGATTGACCAATTACGCCCACGCCCGAATGTAGCGCGCCCCAATATGACGCTGGAAAGCGAGATCGCGAATTACCAGTATCGCGTCGGGCCGGGGGACGTTCTGAATGTCACCGTCTGGGATCACCCGGAACTCACCACGCCAGCCGGTCAGTACCGCAGCTCCAGCGACACCGGCAACTGGGTACAGCCTGACGGCACTATGTTTTACCCGTATATCGGCAAGGTTCACGTAGTCGGGAAAACGCTCGCTGAAATCCGCAGTGATATTACCGGGCGCTTAGCGACGTACATCGCTGACCCGCAGGTGGACGTTAATATCGCCGCCTTCCGCTCACAAAAGGCCTATATCTCAGGTCAGGTGAATAAATCCGGTCAACAGGCGATCACCAACGTACCACTGACCATTCTCGATGCCATCAACGCCGCAGGTGGCCTGACCGACACCGCTGACTGGCGCAACGTGGTGCTAACACACAATGGTCGTGAAGAACGCATTTCTTTGCAGGCGCTGATGCAAAACGGCGACCTCAATCAGAACCGACTGCTTTACCCCGGCGATATTCTCTACGTGCCGCGTAATGATGATCTGAAAGTGTTTGTGATGGGTGAAGTGAAGAAACAGAGCACCCTGAAAATGGACTTTAGCGGCATGACCCTGACTGAAGCTCTGGGCAATGCCGAAGGTATCGACATGACCACCTCCAACGCCAGCGGCATCTTTGTCATTCGTCCGTTGAAAGGCGAGGGCGGGCGTAACGGCAAGATTGCCAATATCTACCAGCTGGATATGTCCGATGCGACGTCGCTGGTGATGGCGACAGAATTCCGCCTGCAACCTTATGACGTGGTGTATGTCACCACCGCCCCGGTTTCCCGCTGGAACCGTCTGATCAATCAGTTGCTGCCAACTATTAGCGGTGTCCGTTACATGACGGATACAGCCAGCGACATTCATAACTGGTAATCGTCATGTTTAACAACATATTAGTTGTCTGTGTCGGCAATATTTGCCGTTCCCCGACGGCGGAACGCTTACTGCAACGTTATCACCCGGAGCTGAAAGTGGAGTCCGCTGGACTCGGCGCGCTGGTCGGTAAGGGCGCTGATCCTACCGCTATCAGCGTCGCCGCAGAACATCAACTGTCTCTGGAAGGTCACTGTGCACGGCAAATCAGCCGCCGCCTGTGTCGCAACTATGACCTGATTTTGACCATGGAAAAGCGCCATATCGAACGCTTATGCGAGATGGCACCTGAGATGCGCGGCAAAGTGATGCTGTTTGGTCACTGGGATAACGAATGTGAAATCCCCGATCCGTATCGCAAAAGCCGGGAAACGTTTGCAGCGGTGTACACATTACTTGAACGGTCTGCCCGCCAGTGGGCGCAGGCATTGAACGCAGAGCAGGTATAAGAATGACAGAAAAAGTAAAACAACATGCCGCTCCGGTAACGGGCAGTGATGAAATCGATATTGGTCGCCTGGTCGGCACCGTCATTGAAGCGCGCTGGTGGGTGATTGGCATCACCGCTGTATTTGCCCTCTGTGCTGTGGTTTACACTTTCTTCGCCACGCCGATTTATAGTGCCGACGCACTGGTACAAATCGAACAAAACAGCGGCAATTCGTTAGTGCAGGACATTGGCTCGGCATTAGCCAACAAACCGCCTGCATCGGACGCCGAGATCCAGTTGATTCGTTCGCGTCTGGTGCTTGGTAAAACGGTGGACGATCTAGACCTCGATATTGCGGTGAGCAAAAACACGTTCCCGATTTTCGGTGCGGGTTGGGATCGCCTGATGGGACGTCAGAACGAGACGGTGAAAGTGACCACCTTTAACCGCCCGAAAGAGATGGCGGACCAGGTGTTTACGCTTAATGTGCTGGATGACAAAAACTACACTCTGAGCAGTGATGGCGGCTTTAGCGCCCGTGGGCAAGCGGGCCAGATGCTGAAAAAAGAAGGCGTCACGCTGATGGTTGAAGCCATTCACGCCCGCCCGGGCAGTGAGTTTACCGTCACCAAATACTCCACGTTGGGGATGATCAACCAACTGCAAAACAGCCTGACGGTAACGGAGAACGGCAAAGACGCAGGCGTACTGAGCCTGACTTATACCGGTGAAGATCGCGAACAGATCCGCGACATTCTTAACAGCATCGCCCGTAACTATCAGGAACAAAATATTGAGCGCAAATCGGCGGAAGCGTCGAAAAGCCTCGCTTTCCTCGCGCAACAGTTACCGGAAGTACGTAGCCGCCTCGATGTTGCCGAAAACAAACTGAATGCCTTCCGTCAGGATAAAGATTCTGTTGATCTGCCGCTGGAAGCGAAAGCGGTGCTCGATTCGATGGTGAACATCGACGCGCAGTTGAACGAACTGACCTTTAAAGAGGCGGAAATCTCCAAGCTGTACACCAAAGTTCACCCGGCGTACCGCACGCTGCTGGAGAAACGTCAGGCGCTGGAAGAAGAGAAAGCCAAACTTAACGGTCGCGTAACGGCGATGCCGAAAACCCAGCAGGAGATTGTGCGCCTGACCCGCGATGTCGAGTCTGGTCAGCAGGTCTATATGCAACTGCTGAATAAAGAGCAGGAGCTGAAAATCACCGAAGCCAGCACCGTCGGCGATGTGCGCATTGTTGACCCGGCAATCACCCAGCCTGGCGTGCTGAAACCGAAGAAAGGACTGATTATCCTCGGCGCAATTATCCTCGGCCTGATGCTCTCTATCGTGGGTGTGCTGCTGCGCTCGTTGTTTAATCGCGGCATCGAAAGCCCGCAGGTGCTGGAAGAACATGGTATCAGCGTCTATGCCAGCATCCCGTTGTCGGAATGGCAGAAAGCGCGCGATAGCGTCAAAACCATCAAAGGGATTAAACGCTATAAACAGAGCCAGCTACTGGCGGTGGGGAATCCAACCGATCTGGCGATTGAAGCCATCCGCAGTCTGCGTACCAGTCTGCACTTCGCGATGATGCAGGCGCAGAACAATGTGTTGATGATGACAGGGGTGAGCCCGTCAATCGGTAAAACCTTTGTCTGCGCCAACCTGGCGGCGGTGATCAGTCAGACCAATAAACGGGTGTTGTTGATCGACTGCGATATGCGCAAAGGCTACACCCACGAGCTGTTGGGTACCAATAACGTCAATGGCCTGTCGGAAATTCTGATTGGCCAGGGCGATATTACTACCGCAGCTAAACCGACCTCTATTGCCAAATTTGACCTGATCCCGCGCGGTCAGGTACCGCCAAATCCTTCTGAGCTGTTGATGAGCGAACGCTTTGCCGAACTGGTGAACTGGGCGAGTAAAAACTATGACCTGGTGTTGATTGATACGCCGCCGATTCTGGCAGTGACCGATGCGGCAATTGTTGGTCGTCATGTCGGAACCACATTAATGGTGGCGCGTTATGCGGTCAACACATTGAAAGAAGTGGAAACCAGTCTGAGCCGCTTTGAGCAAAATGGTATTCCGGTGAAAGGGGTGATTCTGAACTCCATCTTCCGCCGCGCCAGCGCGTATCAGGATTATGGCTATTACGAATACGAATATAAGTCGGATGCGAAATAACGACATCCGCTGTCGGATGCGATGCTGACGCATCTTATCCGACCTACCTTCACGCCGCATCCGGCAAGCAAACCAGCTCCGTAGGCCGGATAAGGCGCTCACGCCGCATCCGGCAACAGAACCCGTAAACAAGCTTATAAACCGGCAGAACATCTCGACACTCCGGGAGAACAACCTATGAAAGACAATCCGCTGATCTCAATCTATATGCCGACCTGGAACCGCCAACAACTGGCGATTCGGGCGATAAAATCGGTCCTGCGCCAGGACTACAGCAACTGGGAGATGATCATCGTGGATGATTGCTCCACCTCCTGGGAACAACTGCAACAGTACGTCACCGCCCTCAACGATCCGCGTATTACCTACATTCACAACGACATTAACAGCGGGGCGTGCGCGGTACGTAACCAGGCGATTATGCTGGCGCAAGGGGAATACATTACCGGGATCGATGACGATGATGAATGGACGCCCAACCGCCTGAGCGTCTTCCTCGCCCATAAACAGCAACTGGTCACTCACGCCTTTTTGTACGCTAACGACTACGTATGCCAGGGAGAAGTTTATTCCCAACCGGCAAGCTTACCACTGTATCCCAAATCGCCGTACTCACGCCGCCTGTTCTATAAACGCAATATCATTGGCAATCAGGTTTTTACCTGGGCGTGGCGTTTCAAAGAGTGCTTGTTCGATACCGAACTGAAAGCAGCACAGGATTACGACATCTTCCTGCGGATGGTGGTGGAGTATGGCGAGCCGTGGAAAGTGGAAGAGGCGACGCAGATCCTGCATATCAATCACGGTGAAATGCAGATCACCTCGTCACCGAAAAAATTCTCCGGGTACTTCCACTTTTACCGCAAGCACAAAGATAAATTTGACCGTGCAAGCAAAAAATATCAGCTGTTTACCCTCTACCAGATCCGCAATAAACGTATGACCTGGCGCACTTTGCTGACGCTGCTTTCGGTGCGTAACGGCAAACGTCTGGCTGATGGTATTCGGGGGCGCTAAAGATGCTGGAAGATCTGCGCGCCAACAGCTGGAGTTTACGTCCGTGCTGCATGGTTCTAGCCTATCGCGTCGCTCATTTTTGTTCGGTGTGGCGCAAAAAGAACGTCCTCAACAATATTTGGGCGGCCCCGCTGCTGGTGCTGTATCGCATTATCACCGAATGCTTTTTCGGTTATGAAATCCAGGCTGCCGCGACCATTGGCCGCCGCTTTACTATCCATCACGGTTACGCCGTAGTGATCAATAAAAACGTGGTGGCGGGGGATGATTTCACCATTCGCCACGGCGTCACTATCGGCAATCGTGGTGCCGATAACATGGCATGTCCACATATTGGCAACGGCGTCGAACTCGGTGCCAACGTTATTATTCTTGGTGATATCACGCTTGGTAACAACGTCACCGTGGGTGCGGGCAGCGTGGTGCTCGACTCTGTCCCGGACAACGCGCTGGTGGTGGGAGAAAAAGCGCGAGTGAAGGTAATTAAATGAATATTTTGCAATTTAATGTGCGACTGGCGGAAGGCGGGGCAGCAGGTGTGGCGTTAGATCTCCACCAGCGTGCGCTGCAACAGGGGCTAGCGTCACATTTTGTCTACGGTTACGGCAAAGGCGGCAAAGAGAGCGTCAGCCATCAAAACTATCCGCAGGTCATCAAACATACGCCGCGGATGACTGCAATGGCGAATATTGTCCTGTTTCGTCTGTTTAATCGCGATCTGTTTGGCAATTTCAATGAGTTATATCGCACCATTACTCGCACACCGGGTCCGGTGGTCCTGCATTTTCATGTGCTGCACAGCTACTGGCTAAATCTTAAGAGCGTGGTGCGCTTTTGCGAAAAGGTGAAAAACCATAAACCGGACGTCACTCTGGTCTGGACGCTGCACGACCACTGGAGCGTTACCGGACGCTGCGCCTTTACCGACGGTTGTGAAGGCTGGAAAACGGGCTGCCAGAAATGCCCGACCTTAAATAACTATCCGCCGGTGAAGATTGATCGGGCGCACCAGCTGGTGGCGGGCAAACGCCAGTTATTCCGTGAGATGCTGGCGCTGGGCTGTCAGTTTATTTCCCCCAGCCAGCATGTGGCTGACGCTTTCAATAGCCTGTACGGTCCAGGGCGTTGCCGGATTATCAATAATGGTATTGATATGGCAACCGAAGCGATTCTGGCAGATCTGCCTCCGGTGCGCGAAACCCAGGGTAAGCCGAAAATCGCGGTGGTGGCGCATGACCTGCGTTACGACGGCAAAACTAACCAGCAACTGGTGCGTGAGATGATGGCGCTGGGCGACAAAATCGAACTGCATACCTTTGGTAAGTTCTCGCCGTTCACCGCTGGCAACGTGGTTAATCACGGCTTTGAAACTGACAAGCGCAAGTTGATGAGCGCGCTCAATCAGATGGATGCGCTGGTGTTCAGTTCTCGCGTCGATAACTACCCGCTGATTTTGTGTGAGGCGCTATCGATTGGTGTGCCGGTGATTGCCACCCATAGCGATGCGGCGCGGGAAGTGCTGCAAAAATCCGGCGGTAAAACTGTCAGCGAAGAAGACGTGCTGCAACTGGTGCAGTTAAGCAAACCGGAAATCGCGCAGGCGATATTTGGTACCACGCTGGCTGAGTTCAGCCAACACAGCCGCGCCGCCTACAGTGGACAACAGATGCTGGAGGAGTATGTCAACTTCTATCAGAATCTGTAGCTACCTGCTGCTGCCGCTGATTTACCTGCTGGTTAACGTCAAAATCGCCCAGCTTGGCGAAAGTTTCCCCATCACCATCGTCACTTTTTTACCTGTTTTGTTACTGCTGTTTTTAGAACGCATCAGCGTTAAAAAATTGATGATTGCCTTAGGGATTGGCGCGGGACTCACGGCGTTTAACTACCTGTTTGGTCAGTCGTTGGATGCCAGTAAATACGTCACTTCAACCATGCTGTTTGTCTATATTGTGATCATTATTGGCATGGTGTGGAGTATTCGCTTTAAAACGATTTCGCCACACAACCATCGCAAGATTTTACGTTTCTTTTATCTGGTGGTCGGGCTGGTGGTGGCGCTGGCGGCGATGGAGATGGCGCAAATTATCCTCACCGGTGGCAGCAGTATTATGGAGTCGATTTCGAAATATCTGATTTACAGCAACAGCTATGTGCTGAATTTCATCAAATTCGGCGGCAAGCGCACGACAGCACTTTATTTCGAACCGGCATTTTTCGCTCTGGCATTAATCTCAATTTGGCTCAGCATCAAACAGTTTGGTATCAAAACGCCTAAAACCGATGCTATGATTCTCGCAGGGATAATATTATCCGGATCGTTTTCAGGGGTTATGACCTTTATCCTGTTTTATTTGCTGGAGTGGGCATTTCAATATCTGAATAAAGAGGCGATTAAGAAAAAGTTACCGTTAGCATTGATTTCTCTGGCTGTATTCCTGGTTGGTGTGGTAATCGCGTTTCCTTATATTTCCACCCGTCTGGGCGATTTAGGTACGGAAGGATCGTCATCGTATTATCGTATTGTCGGTCCGCTGGTGATGGTCGGTTATTCTTTGACCCATATTGACGGTGTAGTCAGATTTGGCTCACTTTATGAATATGTCGCATCATTCGGAATATTTAACGGTGCGGATGTCGGAAAAACCATAGACAATGGTTTGTATCTGCTGATTATTTATTTTTCCTGGTTCGCGGTGTTTTTATCGCTGTGGTACATGGGGAAAGTGATAAAAATGATGATCAACGCTTTTGGTGATAACCGCAATTTTCGCGTGCAATTATATCTTTTTACTCCGGTTTCGCTGTTTTTTACCGGTTCGATATTTAGCCCGGAATATGCATTTTTAATCGTCTGTCCGTTTATTTTGCGAAAAGCGTTAAATATACACCCTAAATAATTCGAGTTGCAGGAAGTTGGTGACGCAACGAATCCCCAGAAGCGTACACGAGTACGTGACTGGGGTGAGCGAGGAAAACCAACGCACATGCCGCTTGAAGTATGACGGGTATTACGAGGTAAAACATGTTGCTTAGCATAATCACTGTCGCGTTTCGTAACCTCGAAGGGATAGTCAAAACACACGCCTCGCTGGCGCATCTGGCGCAGGCGGACGATATCAGCTTCGAATGGATTGTTGTCGATGGCGGTTCCAATGACGGCACCCGTGAGTACCTGGAAAATCTCAATGGTATCTATAACCTACGCTTTGTCAGCGAGCCAGATAACGGTATCTACGACGCCATGAACAAAGGCATTGCGATGGCACAAGGCAAGTTCGCGTTGTTTCTCAACTCGGGCGATATTTTTCATCAGGATGCCGCATATTTTGTCCGTAAGTTAAAAATGCAAAAAGATAACGTGATGATCACCGGCGATGCGCTGCTGGATTTTGGCGACGGGCATAAAATTAAACGTAGCGCCAAACCAGGTTGGTATATTTATCACAGCCTGCCCGCCAGTCATCAGGCGATATTTTTCCCGGTACCCGGTTTGAAAAAATGGCGTTATGACCTGGAATATAAAGTTTCTTCTGATTACGCGCTGGCAGCCAAAATGTATAAAGCAGGTTATGCATTTAAAAAACTCAATGGCCTGGTGTCTGAATTTTCTATGGGTGGGGTATCTACCACCAATAATATGGAATTGTGTGCTGACGCCAAAAAAGTCCAACGGCAAATATTACATGTGCCTGGCTTCTGGGCAGAATTATCCTGGCATTTACGCCAACGTACTACCTCAAAGACGAAAGCCTTATATAACAAAAGCTGAATATAAGGGAAAACGATGCAAGATTTAAGCGGTTTCTCGGTGCCGAAAGGGTTCCGGGGCGGCAACGCTATTAAAGTGCAATTGTGGTGGGCAGTACAGGCAACATTATTTGCCTGGTCGCCACAAGTATTGTATCGCTGGCGGGCATTTTTATTACGTTTATTCGGCGCAAAAATAGGAAAAAACGTAGTTATTCGTCCGTCAGTAAAAATTACCTATCCGTGGAAATTAACCTTAGGTGATTACGCGTGGGTCGGCGATGACGTCAATTTATATACCCTCGGTGAAATAACCATTGGCGCACATTCGGTGATATCGCAAAAAAGTTATTTATGCACCGGGAGCCACGACCATGCAAGTCAACATTTCACCATTAACGCCACGCCTATTGTGATTGGCGAGAAATGCTGGCTGGCAACCGATGTTTTTGTTGCCCCAGGCGTCACGATTGGCGACGGCACCGTCGTGGGTGCGCGAAGCAGTGTTTTTAAATCGCTTCCGGCAAATGTGGTTTGCCGGGGGAATCCCGCAGTGGTGATACGCAAACGCGTTGAAACTGAATAAATTCAAAAAAATACAGAGGAATAAGACATGTCAAAAGTCGCTCTCATCACCGGTGTAACCGGACAAGACGGTTCTTACCTGGCAGAGTTTCTGCTGGAAAAAGGTTACGAGGTGCATGGTATTAAGCGTCGTGCATCGTCATTCAACACCGAGCGCGTGGATCACATTTATCAGGATCCGCACACCTGCAACCCGAAATTCCATCTGCATTATGGCGACCTGAGTGATACCTCTAACCTGACGCGCATTTTGCGTGAAGTACAGCCGGATGAAGTGTACAACCTGGGCGCAATGAGCCACGTTGCGGTCTCTTTTGAGTCACCAGAATATACCGCTGACGTCGACGCGATGGGTACGCTGCGCCTGCTGGAGGCGATCCGCTTCCTCGGTCTGGAAAAGAAAACTCGTTTCTATCAGGCTTCCACCTCTGAACTGTATGGTCTGGTGCAGGAAATTCCGCAGAAAGAAACCACGCCGTTCTACCCGCGATCTCCGTATGCGGTCGCCAAACTGTACGCCTACTGGATCACCGTTAACTACCGCGAATCCTACGGCATGTACGCTTGTAACGGTATTCTCTTCAACCATGAATCCCCGCGCCGCGGCGAAACCTTCGTTACCCGCAAAATCACCCGCGCAATCGCCAACATCGCCCAGGGGCTGGAGTCGTGCCTGTACCTCGGCAATATGGATTCCCTGCGTGACTGGGGCCACGCCAAAGACTACGTAAAAATGCAGTGGATGATGCTGCAACAGGAACAGCCGGAAGATTTCGTTATCGCGACCGGCGTTCAGTACTCCGTACGTCAGTTCGTGGAAATGGCAGCGGCACAGCTGGGCATCAAACTGCGCTTTGAAGGCACGGGTGTTGAAGAGAAGGGCATTGTGGTTTCCGTCACCGGGCATGACGCGCCGGGCGTTAAACCGGGTGATGTGATTATCGCCGTTGATCCGCGTTACTTCCGTCCGGCAGAAGTTGAAACGCTGCTCGGCGACCCGACCAAAGCGCACGAAAAACTGGGCTGGAAACCGGAAATCACCCTCAGAGAGATGGTGTCTGAAATGGTGGCTAATGACCTCGAAGCGGCGAAAAAACACTCTCTGCTGAAATCTCACGGCTACGACGTGGCGATCGCGCTGGAGTCATAAGCATGAGTAAACAACGCATTTTTATCGCTGGCCATCGCGGGATGGTCGGTTCCGCCATCAGGCGACAGCTCGAACAGCGCGGTGATGTGGAACTGGTATTACGCACCCGCGACGAGCTGAGCCTGCTGGACAGCCGCGCGGTGCATGATTTCTTTGCCAGCGAACGTATTGACCAGGTCTATCTGGCGGCGGCGAAAGTGGGCGGCATTGTTGCCAACAACACGTATCCGGCAGATTTCATCTACCAGAACATGATGATTGAGAGCAACATCATTCACGCCGCGCATCAGAACGACGTGAACAAACTGCTGTTTCTCGGATCGTCCTGCATCTACCCGAAACTGGCAAAACAGCCGATGGCAGAAAGCGAGTTGTTGCAGGGCACGCTGGAGCCGACCAACGAGCCTTATGCCATTGCCAAAATCGCCGGGATCAAACTGTGTGAATCATACAACCGCCAGTACGGACGGGATTACCGCTCAGTCATGCCAACCAACCTGTACGGGCCACACGACAACTTCCACCCGAGTAATTCGCATGTGATCCCAGCATTGCTGCGTCGCTTCCATGAGGCGACGGCACAGAATGCGCCGGACGTGGTGGTGTGGGGCAGCGGTACGCCGATGCGTGAATTCCTGCACGTTGATGATATGGCAGCGGCGAGCATTCATGTGATGGAGCTGGCGCACGAAGTCTGGCAGGAGAACACCCAGCCGATGCTGTCGCACATTAACGTCGGCACGGGCGTTGACTGCACTATCCGTGAGCTGGCGCAAACCATCGCCAAAGTGGTGGGTTACAAAGGTCGGGTAGTTTTTGATGCCAGCAAACCGGATGGCACGCCGCGCAAACTGCTGGATGTGACGCGGCTGCATCAGCTTGGCTGGTATCACGAAATCTCACTGGAAGCGGGGCTTGCCAGCACTTACCAGTGGTTCCTTGAGAATCAAGACCGCTTTCGGGGGTAATGATGTTTTTACGTCAGGAAGACTTTGCCACGGTAGTGCGCTCCACTCCGCTTGTCTCTCTCGATTTTATAGTCGAGAACAGTCGCGGCGAGTTTCTGCTTGGCAAAAGAACCAACCGCCCGGCGCAGGGTTACTGGTTTGTGCCGGGAGGGCGCGTGCAGAAAGACGAAACGCTGGAAGCCGCATTTGAGCGGCTGACGATGGCGGAACTTGGGTTGCGTCTGCCGATAACAGCAGGCCAGTTTTACGGTGTCTGGCAGCACTTTTATGACGATAACTTCTCCGGCACGGATTTCACTACTCACTATGTGGTGCTCGGTTTTCGCTTCAGAGTAGCGGAAGAAGAGCTGTTACTGCCGGATGAGCAGCATGACGATTACCGCTGGCTGACGCCGGACGCACTGCTCGCCAGTGACAATGTTCACGCTAACAGCCGCGCCTATTTTCTCGCTGAGAAGCGTGCCGGAGTACCCGGATTATGAAAATACTGGTCTACGGCATTAACTACTCGCCGGAGTTAACAGGCATCGGCAAGTACACCGGCGAGATGGTGGAATGGCTGGCAGCACAAGGTCATGAGGTGCGGGTTATTACCGCACCGCCTTACTACCCGCAGTGGCAGGTGGGCGAGAACTATTCCGCCTGGCGGTACAAACGGGAAGAGGGGGCCGCCACGGTGTGGCGCTGCCCGCTGTACGTGCCAAAACAGCCGAGCACCCTGAAACGCCTGTTGCATCTCGGCAGTTTTGCCGTCAGCAGTTTCTTTCCACTGATGGCGCAACGTCGCTGGAAGCCGGATCGCATTATCGGCGTGGTGCCAACGCTGTTTTGCACGCCAGGAATGCGCCTGCTGGCGAAACTGTCTGGTGCGCGCATGGTGCTCCATATTCAGGATTACGAAGTGGACGCCATGCTGGGGCTGGGGCTTGCCGGAAAAGGCAAAGGCGGCAAAGTGGCACAGCTGGCAACGGCGTTCGAACGTAGCGGACTGCATAACGTCGATAACGTCTCCACGATTTCGCGTTCGATGATGAATAAAGCTATCGAAAAAGGCGTGGCGGCGGAAAACGTCATCTTCTTCCCCAACTGGTCAGAAATTGCCCGTTTTCAGCATGTCGCAGACGCCGATGTTGATGCCCTTCGTAACCAGCTTGGCCTGCCGGATAACAAAAAAATCATTCTTTACTCCGGCAATATTGGTGAAAAGCAGGGGCTGGAAAACGTTATTGAAGCTGCCGATCGCCTGCGCGATGAACCGCTTATTTTTGCCATTGTCGGGCAGGGCGGCGGCAAAGCGCGGCTGGAAAAAATGGCGCAGCAGCGTGGACTGCGCAACATGCAATTTTTTCCGCTGCAATCGTATGACGCTTTACCCGCACTGCTGAAGATGGGGGATTGCCATCTGGTGGTGCAAAAACGCGGCGCGGCAGATGCCGTATTGCCGTCGAAACTGACCAATATTCTGGCGGTAGGCGGTAACGCGGTGATTACCGCAGAAGCCCACACAGAACTGGGGCAGCTTTGCGAAACCTTTCCGGGCATTGCGGTTTGCGTGGAACCGGAATCGGTCGAGGCGCTGGTGGCAGGGATTCGTCAGGCGTTCCTGCTGCCCAAACACAACACGGTGGCACGTGAATATGCCGAACGCACGCTCGATAAAGAGAACGTGTTACGTCAATTTATAAATGATATTCGGGGATAATTATGGCGCAGTCGAAACTCTATCCAGTTGTGATGGCAGGTGGCTCCGGTAGCCGCTTATGGCCGCTTTCCCGCGTACTTTACCCCAAGCAGTTTTTATGCCTGAAAGGCGATCTCACCATGCTGCAAACCACCATCTGCCGCCTGAACGGCGTGGAGTGCGAAAGCCCGGTGGTGATTTGCAATGAGCAGCACCGCTTTATTGTCGCGGAACAGCTGCGTCAACTGAACAAACTCACCGAGAACATTATTCTCGAACCGGCAGGGCGTAACACTGCACCGGCCATTGCGCTGGCGGCGCTGGCGGCAAAACGTCATAGCCCGGAGAACGACCCATTAATGCTGGTGCTGGCGGCGGATCATGTGATTGCCGATGAAGACGCGTTCCGTGCCGCCGTGCGTAATGCCATGCCGTATGCCGAAGCGGGTAAGCTGGTGACCTTCGGCATTGTGCCGGATCTACCTGAAACCGGATATGGCTATATTCGTCGCGGTGAAGTGTCGGCGGGTGAGCAGGATACGGTGGCCTTTGAAGTGGCGCAGTTTGTCGAAAAACCGAATCTGGAAACCGCGCAGGCCTATGTGGCAAGTGGCGAATATTACTGGAACAGCGGTATGTTCCTGTTCCGTGCCGGACGTTATCTCGAAGAACTGAAAAAGTATCGTCCGGATATTCTCGATGCCTGTGAAAAAGCGATGAGCGCCGTCGATCCGGATCTCGATTTTATTCGTGTGGATGAAGAGGCGTTTCTCGCCTGTCCGGAAGAGTCGGTAGATTACGCGGTCATGGAACGCACGGCAGATGCCGTTGTGGTGCCGATGGATGCGGGCTGGAGCGATGTCGGTTCCTGGTCCTCTTTATGGGAGATCAGTGCCCACACCGCCGAGGGCAACGTTTGCCATGGCGATGTGATTAATCACAAAACTGAAAACAGCTATGTGTATGCCGAATCTGGCCTGGTCACCACCGTCGGGGTGAAAGATTTGGTGGTAGTGCAGACCAAAGATGCAGTGCTGATTGCCGACCGTAACGCGGTGCAGGATGTGAAAAAAGTGGTCGAGCAGATCAAAGCTGATGGTCGCCATGAGCATCGGGTGCATCGCGAAGTGTATCGTCCGTGGGGCAAATATGACTCTATCGACGCGGGCGACCGCTACCAGGTGAAACGCATCACCGTGAAACCGGGCGAAGGCTTGTCGGTACAGATGCACCATCACCGCGCGGAACACTGGGTGGTTGTCGCGGGAACGGCAAAAGTCACTATCGACGGTGATATCAAACTGCTTGGTGAAAACGAGTCCATTTATATTCCGCTGGGGGCGACGCATTGCCTGGAAAACCCGGGGAAAATTCCGCTCGATTTAATTGAAGTGCGCTCCGGCTCTTATCTCGAAGAGGATGATGTGGTGCGCTTCGCGGATCGCTACGGACGGGTGTAAACGTCGCATCAGGCGCTGTTTGTCGGATGCGGCGTGAACGCCTTATCCGACCTACGGTTCGGTTTTGTAGGCCTGATAAGACGCGGCAGCGTCGCATCAGGCAATGAATGCGAAACCGCGGTGTAAATAACGACAAAAACAAAATTGGCCGTTTCGGTCAGGGCCAACTATTGCCTGAAAAAGGGTAACGATATGAAAAAATTAACCTGCTTTAAAGCCTATGATATTCGCGGAAAACTAGGCGAAGAACTGAATGAAGATATTGCCTGGCGCATTGGGCGTGCCTATGGCGAATTTCTCAAACCGAAAACCATTGTGTTAGGCGGTGATGTCCGCCTCACCAGCGAAACCTTAAAACTGGCGCTGGCGAAAGGTTTACAGGATGCGGGCGTCGATGTGCTGGATATCGGCATGTCCGGCACCGAAGAGATCTATTTCGCCACGTTCCATCTCGGCGTGGATGGCGGCATTGAAGTTACCGCCAGCCATAACCCGATGGATTACAACGGTATGAAGCTGGTGCGCGAAGAGGCTCGCCCGATCAGCGGTGATACCGGACTACGCGATGTCCAGCGTCTGGCAGAAGCCAACGACTTTCCTCCCGTCGATGAAACCAAACGCGGTCGCTATCAGCAAATCAATCTGCGTGATGCTTACGTTGATCACCTGTTCGGTTATATCAATGTCAAAAACCTCACGCCGCTCAAGCTGGTGATCAACTCCGGGAACGGCGCGGCGGGTCCGGTGGTGGACGCTATCGAAGCCCGCTTTAACGCCCTCGGCGCACCCGTGGAATTAATCAAAGTGCACAACACGCCGGACGGCAATTTCCCCAACGGTATTCCTAACCCGCTACTGCCGGAATGCCGCGACGACACCCGCAATGCGGTCATCAAACACGGCGCGGATATGGGCATTGCCTTTGATGGCGATTTTGACCGCTGTTTTCTGTTTGACGAAAAAGGGCAGTTTATCGAGGGCTACTACATTGTCGGCCTGCTGGCAGAAGCGTTCCTCGAAAAAAATCCCGGCGCGAAGATCATCCATGATCCGCGTCTCTCCTGGAACACTATTGATGTGGTGACTGCCGCAGGCGGCACCCCGGTAATGTCGAAAACCGGACACGCCTTTATTAAAGAACGGATGCGCAAGGAAGACGCCATCTACGGTGGCGAAATGAGCGCTCACCATTACTTCCGTGATTTCGCTTACTGCGACAGCGGCATGATCCCGTGGCTGCTGGTAGCCGAACTGGTGTGCCTGAAAGGAAAAACGCTGGGCGAACTGGTGCGCGACCGGATGGCGGCGTTTCCGGCAAGCGGTGAGATCAACAGCAAACTGGCGCAACCCGTTGAGGCGATTAATCGCGTCGAACAGCATTTTAGTCGTGAGGCGCTGGCGGTGGATCGCACCGATGGTATCAGCATGACCTTTGCCGACTGGCGCTTTAACCTGCGCTCCTCCAACACCGAACCGGTGGTGCGCCTGAATGTGGAATCGCGCGGTGATGTGCCGCTGATGGAAGCGCGAACGCGAACTCTGCTGACGTTGCTGAACGAGTAATGTCATTACTTTCCCCCTCACCCTGACGCTCTACTGCCTGCGGAGAGAAGTGAGCACGGAACTTTCTTCTCCCCCTCGCCCCTTTGGGGAGAGGGCCGGGGTGAGGGGCGAGGCGACAATATAACAGGAACAACGATGACAAATCTAAAAAAGCGCGAGCGAGCGAAAACCAATGCATCGTTAATCTCTATGGTGCAACGCTTTTCAGATATCACCATCATGTTTGCCGGGCTATGGCTGGTTTGCGAAGTCAGCGGACTGTCATTCCTCTACATGCACCTGTTGGTGGCGCTGATTACGCTGGTGGTGTTCCAGATGCTGGGCGGCATCACCGATTTTTATCGCTCATGGCGCGGTGTTCGGGCCGCGACAGAATTTGCCCTGCTGCTACAAAACTGGACCTTAAGCGTGATTTTCAGCGCCGGACTGGTGGCGTTCAACAATGATTTCGACACGCAACTGAAAATCTGGCTGGCGTGGTATGGGCTGACCAGCATCGGACTGGTGGTTTGCCGTTCATGTATTCGCATTGGGGCGGGCTGGCTGCGTAATCATGGCTATAACAAGCGGATGGTCGCGGTGGCGGGGGATTTAGCCGCCGGACAAATGCTGATGGAGAGCTTCCGTAATCAGCCGTGGTTAGGGTTTGAAGTGGTGGGCGTATACCACGACCCAAAACCGGGCGGCGTTTCTAACGACTGGGCGGGCAATCTGCAACAACTGGTCGAGGATGCGAAAGCGGGCAAGATTCATAACGTCTATATCGCGATGCAGATGTGCGACGGCGCGCGAGTGAAAAAACTGGTCCATCAACTGGCGGACACCACCTGTTCGGTGCTGCTGATCCCCGATGTCTTTACCTTCAACATTCTCCATTCCCGTATCGAAGAGATGAACGGCGTACCGGTGGTGCCGCTGTATGACACGCCGCTTTCCGGGGTTAACCGTCTGATAAAACGTGCAGAAGACATTGTGCTGGCGACGCTTATCCTGCTGCTGATCTCCCCGGTGCTGTGCTGCATTGCGCTGGCGGTGAAACTGAGCTCACCGGGGCCGGTTATTTTCCGCCAGACTCGCTACGGCATGGATGGCAAGCCGATCAAAGTGTGGAAGTTCCGTTCTATGAAAGTGATGGAGAACGACAAAGTGGTGACTCAGGCGACGCAGAACGATCCGCGCGTCACCAAAGTGGGGAACTTTCTGCGCCGCACCTCGCTGGATGAACTGCCGCAGTTTATCAATGTGCTGACCGGGGGGATGTCGATTGTGGGTCCACGTCCGCACGCGGTGGCGCATAACGAACAGTATCGCCAGCTCATTGAAGGCTACATGCTGCGCCATAAGGTGAAACCGGGCATTACCGGCTGGGCGCAGATTAATGGCTGGCGCGGCGAAACCGACACGCTGGAGAAAATGGAAAAACGCGTCGAGTTCGACCTTGAGTACATCCGCGAATGGAGCGTCTGGTTCGATATCAAAATCGTTTTCCTGACGGTATTCAAAGGCTTCGTTAACAAAGCGGCATATTGATATGAGCTTACGTGAAAAAACCATCAGCGGCGCGAAGTGGTCGGCGATTGCCACGGTGATCATCATCGGCCTCGGGCTGGTGCAGATGACCGTGCTGGCGCGGATTATCGACAACCACCAGTTCGGTTTGCTTACCGTGTCGCTGGTGATCATCGCGCTGGCAGATACGCTTTCTGACTTTGGTATCGCTAACTCGATTATTCAGCGAAAAGAAATCAGCCACCTTGAACTCACCACGTTGTACTGGCTGAACGTCGGGCTGGGGCTTGTGGTGTGCGTGGCGGTGTTTTTGTTGAGTGATCTCATCGGCGACGTGCTGAACAACCCGGACCTGGCACCGTTGATTAAAACATTGTCGCTGGCGTTTGTGGTGATCCCCCACGGGCAGCAGTTCCGCGCGTTGATGCAGAAGGAACTGGAGTTCAACAAAATCGGCATGATCGAAACCAGCGCGGTGCTGGCGGGCTTCACTTTTACGGTGGTTAGCGCCCATTTCTGGCCGCTGGCGATGACCGCGATCCTCGGTTATCTGGTCAATAGTGCGGTAAGAACGCTGCTGTTTGGCTACTTTGGTCGCAAAATTTATCGCCCCGGTCTGCATTTCTCGCTGGCGTCGGTGGCACCGAACTTACGCTTTGGTGCCTGGCTGACGGCGGACAGCATCATCAACTATCTCAATACCAACCTTTCAACGCTGGTGCTGGCGCGTATTCTCGGCGCGAGCGTGGCAGGGGGGTACAACCTGGCGTACAACGTGGCCGTTGTGCCACCGATGAAGCTGAACCCAATCATCACCCGTGTGTTGTTTCCGGCGTTTGCCAAAATTCAGGACGACACCGAAAAGCTGCGTATTAACTTCTACAAACTGCTGTCGGTGGTGGGGATTATCAACTTTCCGGCGCTGCTGGGGCTGATGGTGGTGTCGAATAACTTCGTACCGCTGGTATTCGGCGAAAAGTGGAACAGCATTATTCCGGTGCTGCAATTGCTGTGTATTGTGGGTCTGCTGCGCTCCGTGGGTAACCCGATTGGTTCGCTGCTGATGGCGAAAGCGCGGGTCGACATCAGCTTTAAATTCAACGTATTCAAAACCTTTCTGTTTATTCCGGCGATTGTTATTGGTGGGCAGATGGCGGGCGCAATCGGCGTCACGCTCGGTTTCCTGCTGGTGCAGATTATCAACACCATTCTGAGTTACTTCGTGATGATTAAACCGGTTCTTGGTTCCAGTTATCGCCAGTACATCCTGAGTTTGTGGCTGCCGTTTTACCTCTCGCTGCCGACGCTGGTGGTTAGTTATGCGCTGGGCATTGTGCTGAAAGGGCAACTGGCGCTGGGGATGCTGCTGGCGGTGCAAATAGCCGCGGGCGTGCTGGCGTTTGTGGTGATGATTGTGCTGTCGCGCCATCCGCTGGTGGTGGAAGTGAAGCGTCAGTTTTGTCGCAGCGAAAAAATGAAAATGCTTTTACGGGCGGGGTGAGTTGCTGTTTTCGGTTCCGACAACGGTTGCCGGATGCGGCGTAAAACGCCTTATCCATCCTACGGTTCTGTGCTCGGGACCTGTAGGCCTGATAAGACGCGTCAGCGTCGCATCAGGCACTGAATGCCGGATGCGGCGTGAACGCCTTATCCGGCCTACGGTTCTGTGCTCGGGTCTTGTAGGCCTGATAAGACGCGTCAGCGTCGCATCAGGCAAAAAGCGGCAACGAACAAAACAAACGCAGCCTCACCTGGCATCAAATTTATGAGGAAAAAATGAAATTACTTATTCTGGGCAACCACACTTGCGGCAATCGTGGCGACAGCGCCATCTTGCGCGGCTTACTTGATGCCATCAACATCCTCAATCCACAAGCCGAAGTGGACGTGATGAGCCGCTATCCGGTCAGTTCTTCCTGGCTGCTCAACCGCCCGGTAATGGGCGATCCGCTGTTCCTGCAAATGAAACAACACAACAGCGCGGCGGGCGTTGTCGGGCGCGTTAAAAAAGTCCTCCGTCGCCGCTATCAACACCAGGTATTGCTCTCACGCGTCACTGACACTGGCAAGCTGCGTAATATCGCCATCGCCCAGGGATTCACCGACTTCGTGCGCCTGCTGTCAGGTTACGACGCCATTATTCAGGTCGGCGGATCGTTTTTTGTCGATCTCTACGGCGTGCCGCAGTTTGAACATGCGCTTTGCACATTTATGGCGAAAAAGCCGCTGTTTATGATTGGTCACAGCGTCGGTCCCTTCCAGGATGAGCAATTTAACCAACTGGCGAACTACGTTTTTGGTCACTGTAACGCGCTGATCCTGCGCGAATCGGTCAGTCTCGAACTGATGAAACGCAGCAATATCACCACTGCAAAAGTGGAAGATGGCGTCGATACCGCGTGGCTGGTCGATCACCACACAGAAGATTTCACCGCCAGCTATGCCGTCCAACACTGGCTGGACGTTGCCGCACAACAGAAAACGGTGGCAATTACCCTGCGCGAACTGGCACCGTTCGACAAACGTCTCGGCACCACTCAACAAGCGTATGAAAAAGCCTTTGCCGGGGTGGTCAATCGCATTCTCGACGAAGGGTATCAGGTGATTGCGCTATCCACCTGTACGGGCATCGACAGCTATAACAAAGACGACCGCATGGTGGCGCTCAACCTACGCCAGCACATCAGCGATCCTGCCCGTTATCACGTAGTGATGGATGAACTCAACGATCTGGAAATGGGCAAAATTCTGGGGGCCTGTGAACTCACCGTCGGTACGCGCCTGCACTCCGCCATTATCTCAATGAACTTTGCTACTCCGGCGATTGCCATCAACTATGAACATAAATCCGCCGGGATTATGCAGCAGTTGGGACTACCGGAGATGGCGATTGATATCCGTCATTTACTGGACGGCAGCCTGCAAGCGATGGTTGCGGATACCTTAGGCCAGCTTCCGGCGCTGAACGCACGACTTAGCGAAGCCGTCAGTCGTGAGCGTCAGACAGGAATGCAGATGGTGCAGTCCGTACTGGAACGCATTGGGGAGGCGAAATGAAGGTTGGCTTCTTTTTACTGAAATTTCCGCTGTCGTCGGAAACCTTCGTCCTCAACCAAATTACCGCGTTTATTGATATGGGCTTTGAGGTGGAGATTGTCGCGCTGCAAAAAGGCGACACACAAAACACCCACGCGGCATGGACGAAATACAACCTTGCCGCCAGAACCCGATGGTTACAGGACGAACCTACGGGCAAAGTGGCGAAGCTGCGCCACCGCGCCAGTCAGACCTTGCGCGGCATTCATCGTAAAAATACCTGGCAGGCGCTCAACCTCAAACGCTATGGTGCCGAGTCGCGGAACCTGATTTTGTCTGCCATTTGCGGCCAGGTCGCAACACCGTTTCGCGCCGATGTGTTCATCGCTCATTTTGGCCCGGCGGGGGTAACCGCAGCAAAACTACGCGAACTGGGTGTCATTCGCGGCAAAATTGCCACTATTTTCCACGGCATTGATATTTCCAGTCGGGAAGTGCTCAACCATTACACTCCCGAATATCAGCAACTGTTTCGCCGTGGCGACCTGATGTTACCGATAAGCGATTTGTGGGCCGGAAGGCTGCAAAAAATGGGCTGCCCCAGAGAAAAAATCGCCGTATCGCGTATGGGCGTGGACATGACGCGCTTTAGCCCGCGTCCGGTGAAAGCGCCCGCAACGCCGCTGGAAATCATCTCCGTCGCACGCTTAACTGAAAAAAAAGGCCTGCATGTGGCGATCGAAGCCTGCCGTCAGTTGAAAGAGCAGGGCATGGCATTTCGCTATCGCATCCTCGGCATTGGCCCGTGGGAACGACGCCTGCGTACCCTCATCGAACAATATCAACTGGAAGATGTGGTGGAGATGCCGGGCTTTAAACCGAGCCATGAAGTGAAAGCGATGCTCGACGACGCGGATGTCTTCCTGTTGCCATCGGTTACAGGTGCGGATGGTGATATGGAAGGTATTCCGGTGGCGCTAATGGAAGCAATGGCGGTCGGCATTCCGGTTGTTTCAACTCTGCATAGCGGAATACCAGAACTGGTTGAGGCCGATAAATCCGGCTGGCTGGTGCCTGAGAACGATGCTCGCGCACTGGCGCAACGCCTGGCGGCATTTAGCCAACTGGACACCAACGAACTGGCTCCGGTTATCAAACGTGCTCGCGAAAAAGTCGAACACGATTTTAACCAGCAGGTGATTAATCGAGAACTCGCCAGCTTGTTGCAGGCTTTATAGAGGAGAACGTATGCCATTTAAAAAACTCTCCCGACGCACCTTCCTGACGGCAAGCTCGGCCCTTGCCTTCCTCCATACCCCTTTCGCTCGCGCACTTCCCGCCCGACAAAGCGTTAACATTAACGACTACAACCCTCACGACTGGATCGCCTCATTTAAACAAGCCTTCAGCGAAGGGCAAACGGTCGTCGTGCCTGCCGGATTGGTTTGCGACAATATCAACACCGGCATCTTCATTCCTGCAGGTAAAACGTTACACATCCTTGGAAGCCTGCGCGGCAACGGCAGAGGGCGATTTATCTTACAGGACGGCAGCCAGGTGACAGGGGAGGAGGGCGGCAGTATGCATAACATCACCCTGGATGTGCGCGGCTCTGACTGCACCATCAAAGGGCTGGCGATGAGCGGCTTTGGTCCGGTAACGCAGATTTATATCGGCGGCAAAAACAAACGGATCATGCGCAACCTGACCATCGATAACCTCACTGTCAGCCACGCTAATTACGCCATCTTACGCCAGGGATTTCATAACCAGATTATCGGTGCCAACATCACCAACTGTAAGTTCAGCGACTTACAAGGCGACGCCATTGAATGGAACGTGGCAATTAACGACAGTGATATTTTGATATCTGACCATGTCATTGAGCGCATCAACTGTACTAACGGCAAAATCAACTGGGGCATTGGCATAGGCCTTGCGGGGAGTACTTATGATAATAACTACCCGGAAGACCAGGCAGTGAAAAACTTTGTCGTGGCGAATATCACGGGGACGGATTGTCGGCAGTTGATCCATGTTGAAAATGGTAAACATTTTGTTATTCGTAATATCAAAGCCCGCAATATCACGCCGGATTTCAGTAAGAAAGCAGGTATTGATAACGCGACAGTCGCTATTTACGGTTGTGACAATTTCGTGATTGATAATATTGAAATGATTAATAGCGCCGGGATGTTAATCGGCTATGGGGTAATTAAAGGCAAATATCTCTCGATACCGCAAAATTTCCGAGTGAATAATATTCAACTGGATAATACCCACCTTGCTTACAAATTGCGCGGTATCCAAATCTCTGCCGGGAATGCCGTCTCCTTTGTGGCACTGACTAACATTGAGGTGAAGCGTGCGTCGCTGGAGTTACACAACAAACCGCAACATCTTTTTATGCGTAATATCAAAGTGATGCAGGAATCCTCAGTTGGACCCGCATTGAGCATGAACTTCGACATGCGCAAAGACGTTCGCGGCGTCTTTATGGCGAAAAAAGAAACACTGCTGTCACTTGCAAATGTTCATGCGGTGAATGAAAGAGGGCAAAGCTCCGTCGATATCGACAGGATTAATCACCATATTGTTAATGTGGAAAAGATTAACTTTAGATTGCCGGAACGGAGGAAGTAGATTTGCGACCATTCCTGGAAAAATGGAGTCATACTTAGGAACAATGCTACTGCAATCCACAACGAAGCGGCGTAACATCACAAGTAATTCAGTAATCAATTCAGGGTAATTGATGCTGGCGAAAAAAATCGAACAAGCTATAATTCAGCAACCATTTTACAGGTGGATGAAATAATGACAAATTTAAAAGCAGTTATTCCTGTAGCGGGTCTAGGGATGCATATGTTGCCTGCCACTAAGGCGATTCCCAAAGAGATGCTACCGATCGTCGACAAGCCAATGATTCAGTACATTGTTGACGAGATTGTGGCTGCAGGGATCAAAGAAATCCTCCTGGTAACTCACGCGTCCAAGAACGCGGTCGAAAACCACTTCGACACCTCTTATGAATTAGAATCTCTCCTTGAACAGCGCGTGAAGCGTCAACTGCTGGCGGAAGTGCAATCTATCTGCCCGCCGGGCGTGACCATTATGAACGTGCGTCAGGGCGAACCTTTAGGTTTGGGCCACTCCATTTTATGTGCACGACCTGCCATTGGTGACAATCCATTTGTCGTGGTGCTGCCGGACGTTGTGATCGACGACGCCAGCGCCGACCCGCTACGTTACAACCTTGCTGCCATGATTGCACGCTTCAACGAAACGGGCCGTAGCCAGGTGCTGGCAAAACGTATGCCGGGCGATCTCTCTGAATACTCTGTCATCCAGACCAAAGAGCCGCTGGACCGCGAAGGTAAAGTCAGCCGCATTGTTGAATTTATCGAAAAACCGGATCAGCCGCAGACGCTGGACTCAGACATCATGGCCGTTGGTCGCTATGTGCTTTCTGCCGATATTTGGCCAGAACTTGAACGCACTCAGCCTGGTGCATGGGGACGTATTCAGCTGACTGATGCCATTGCTGAACTGGCGAAAAAACAGTCCGTTGATGCTATGCTGATGACAGGTGACAGCTACGACTGTGGTAAAAAAATGGGCTATATGCAGGCGTTCGTGAAGTATGGATTACGCAACCTGAAAGAAGGGGCGAAGTTCCGTAAAGGGATTGAGAAGCTGTTAAACGAATAATGAAAATCTGACCGAATGTAACGGTTGATAAGAAAATTATAACGGCAGTGAAGATTCGTGGCGAAAGTAATATGTTGCGAATATTCCTGCCGTTGTTTTATATAAACAATCAGAATAACAACGAGTTAGCAATAGGATTTTAGTCAAAGTTTTCCAGGATTTTCCTTGTTTCCAGAGCGGATTGGTAAGACAATTAGCGTTTGAATTTTTCGGGTTTAGCGCGAGTGGGTAACGCTCGCCACATCGTAGGCATGCATGCAGTGCTCTGGTAGCTGTAAAGCCAGGGGCGGTAGCGTGCATTAATACCTCTATTAATCAAACTAAGAGCCGCTAATTTAACAGCATGCTCTGAAGTAATATGGAATAAATTAAGTGAAAATACTTGTTACTGGTGGCGCAGGATTTATTGGTTCTGCTGTAGTTCGTCACATTATAAATAATACGCAGGATAGTGTTGTTAATGTCGATAAATTAACGTACGCCGGAAACCTGGAATCACTTGCTGATGTTTCTGGTTCTGAACGCTATGTTTTTGAACATGCGGATATTTGCGATGCTGCTGCAATGGCGCGGATTTTTGCTCTGCATCAGCCGGATGCAGTGATGCACCTGGCTGCTGAAAGCCATGTGGATCGTTCAATTACAGGCCCTGCGGCATTTATTGAAACCAATATTGTTGGTACTTATGTCCTTTTGGAAGCGGCTCGCAATTACTGGTCTGCTCTTGATGGCGACAAGAAAAATAGCTTCCGTTTTCATCATATTTCTACTGACGAAGTTTATGGCGATCTGCCTCATCCTGACGAAGTAAATAATAAAGAAGAATTACCCTTATTTACTGAGACAACAGCTTACGCACCAAGCAGCCCTTATTCTGCATCAAAAGCGTCCAGCGATCATTTAGTCCGCGCGTGGAAACGTACCTATGGTTTACCGACCATTGTGACTAATTGCTCTAACAATTATGGTCCTTATCATTTCCCGGAAAAATTGATTCCATTGGTTATTCTCAATGCTCTGGAAGGTAAAGCATTACCTATTTATGGTAAAGGGGATCAAATTCGCGACTGGCTGTATGTTGAAGATCATGCGCGTGCGTTATATACCGTCGTAACCGAAGGTAAAGCGGGTGAAACTTATAACATTGGTGGACACAACGAAAAGAAAAACATCGATGTAGTGCTCACTATTTGTGATTTGTTGGATAAGATTGTCCCGAAAGAGAAATCTTACCGCGAGCAAATTACTTATGTTGCCGATCGTCCGGGACACGATCGCCGTTATGCGATTGATGCTGAGAAGATTGGTCGCGAATTGGGATGGAAACCACAGGAAACGTTTGAGAGCGGGATTCGTAAAACAATTAATTGGTATTTTAATAATAATGATTGGTGCCGACGAGTTCAGGATGGCTCTTATCAACGTGAGCGTTTGGGGTTAGTTAAATGAAAGGAATTATTTTAGCCGGTGGTTCTGGAACAAGGCTTTATCCAATTACAATGGGGGTTTCAAAGCAGCTATTGCCCATTTATGATAAACCGATGATTTATTATCCATTATCGGTTTTAATGCTAGCAGGTATACAAGATATTCTTATTATTACAACTCCAGAAGATCAACAAGGGTTCATAAGATTACTTGGGGATGGATGCCAATTTGGTATAAATATTACATATGCAATTCAGCCAAGTCCAGATGGTTTAGCTCAAGCATTTATTATTGGTGAAAACTTTATTGGAAATGATACAGTATGCCTTGTGCTTGGAGATAACATCTTTTTTGGACAAGGTTTTACTCCCAAAATCCGGGATGCTGCAAAAAGAACATCAGGTGCCACAGTCTTTGGATATCAAGTAATGGATCCTGAGAGATTTGGAGTGGTGGAGTTTGATAGAAATTTTAAAGCGTTAAGTATTGAAGAAAAACCTGCTAACCCAAAATCAAATTGGGCTGTCACAGGATTATATTTTTATGATAATAATGTCATTGATATTGCTAAGAGTATTAAACCCTCCAAACGTGGTGAATTGGAAATTACTGCAGTTAATGAAGTTTATCTCAAAAAAAATATTTTAACTGTTGAATTACTAGGCCGAGGTTTTGCATGGCTTGATACAGGAACTCATGACAGTTTGATTGAAGCTGGCAGTTTTGTAGAAACAGTTCAAAAAAGGCAAGGGATGATGGTAGCCTGTCCTGAGGAGATAGCTTGGAGGAATGGCTGGTTAAGTAACGAAAAACTTTATGAGCTTAGCCAAAATTTAATTAAGAACCAATATGGCATTTATCTTCTTAAACTATTAGAAAATAAATATATAGATTAATAATATGAAAAATCTAAACCTTAAAGTGTTTGGTGATGAACGCGGTTCATTGATTTCGTTTGAGTCAAATAAAAATATACCTTTTGAGATTAAAAGAGTTTATTATATATACGCCACAAGGGAAAAAATAAGTAGAGGGTTTCATGCCCATAAAAAATTAAAGCAAGTTGTTGTTGCTGTTCACGGTTCTTGCGATTTCTGTGTCGACAACGGACTGGTTCGAAACACTTATCATCTAAACTCACCATCTCAAGCATTATTGATTGATTCTTTATGCTGGAGAGAGATGCATAATTTCTCTGAAGACTGTGTCCTGATGGTATTGGCTAGTGATTATTATGATCCTGATGATTATATTCACGATTATAATAGTTTTTTGAGGTATTTAAATGCTTAAATTAGTTGAGTATGATCGGACCTTTCTTGATTTAAGTATGAAATGGTTGTCGGATCCAGAAATAGCAAGTTTAGTTATGGTGCCTTCTTTCACTAAAGTACAACAGGAGTGTTTTTTTAATTCTCTTCCAACAAGAGAAAATTATTATATCAAGGGATTAATATACAATCGATATCCTATTGGGGCTGCAGGTATAAAAAATATATATAAAGAAAAAGGTGAGTACTGGGGATATATAGGTGAGAAGCAATTTTGGGGAAAAGGTATAGGAAAAGATATTATTCGGCTCATAATTAATAATGCAAAAATACTTGGGCTTACATCTTTGTATTTAAATGTTCATAGAGATAATGAGCGCGCACAAAAACTATATGAAAAATATGGGTTTATTAGGATGTCTGTTCGCGGCAGTGTAATTTTGATGGAGCGGAGTATTTAGTGAATATCGTATTACAAAATATAGAAGACAAAATTATCCAACATGGATATTATATTTCTTTATCCCAGGATAGTTTGATAAATAATCTATTTTCGAGGAATGACTTTTTAAAGTATCAAAGTAAAAAACAGAACAAAAATTATATTATATTTACATTAATTAATAAACAGTCTGATGAGATTAGCATACAGCTTGTAACTTGCTATGACTTGAAGGAAAAGGGACAGATATTTTTTTCTCCAATTACGGGAGCATTTTCAGATATATATATGCCGCTAAAAAAAATAGATGTGCAAGTTTTAACGGATTTTTTACAATATATTGAGGTTTATATTCAAATACACTTTAGCGCAAAAAAAATAATATATAAACTTCCTCCTGAATTATATAACTGTGAAGATAATAACTGTCTGTTAAATGCTTTTCATAATAGGTCATGGGAAATTCATAACATTGATCTTAATTTTCATTTAGAGTTGATAAGTCTAGATGAATTTAGACGTGGTTTAAGTAGCGGTACACGTCAAAGATTAAATAAAATAAGTCGTGGAGATGTAGAATTTAATAAAGTTAATGATGAAGCTAATAGATTTTTGGTATATGAAACGATTAGATTAAATAGAAAAGCGCAGGGTTATCCTATGACTATGTCTTGGGATAATCTTAATGATCTTTATTTATCCTTATCTGAGGCTGTAAGCTTCTTTACGCTGAAATATAATGAATCTATAGTTGCATCTGCAATATGTTTAGAGTTGAGTCCAGAAAATATATATGTTTTTTATTGGGGGGAAAATCCTGAGTTCAGGAAATTATCCCCTATTGTAAAATTAGCCGAACAATTATATTCTTTTTATTTGCAAGCAGGATGTCGCACTTTAGATATTGGTATATCGACGGAAAACTCTAAACCTAATCAAGGGTTAATTGATTTTAAGAAAAATATTGGGTGTAGTCTAACTAAGAAAATCACAGTTGAGAAAAATTTAGGGAGGTAATATGAATATCGAATTCTTAAATTTAAAAAAAATAAACCAGCGATTTGCCGATGAGATTCGTTTTTCATTTGAGCGAGTTTTAGAATCTGGGAGATATATTCAAGGTAATGAACTTAAGATGTTTGAGGAAGAGTTTGCTTCTTTTTGTGGCGTTAAGCATTGTATCGGGGTCGCAAATGGCCTTGATGCGTTAGTTTTGGTTTTAAAAGCATGGAAGTTAATGAATAAATGTAAGGACGGTGATGAGGTTATCGTTCCCTCGAATACTTTTATTGCATCAATACTGGCTATAACAGAATCTGGGCTCAAACCAGTATTGGTGGAACCTGATCCCATAACAAATAATATAACGTTATCTTCTATAAGGTCTGCAATTACATCTAAAACAAAGGTTTTACTACCTGTCCATCTCTATGGAAGCATATGTAATATGTCTGAAATAATGGATATTGCAAAAGAAAATGATTTGCTTGTACTTGAAGACAGCGCTCAGGCACATGGCGCAGTACATAAAGGTAAGAAGGCTGGAGCTTGGGGAGATGCTGCTGCTTTCAGTTTTTATCCCGGGAAAAACCTAGGGGCCTTAGGAGATGCTGGGGCTGTAACTACGAATGATAGTGATTTAGCCATGATTATTCGTTCTCTTGGCAATTATGGCTCAAGCAAAAAGTATAACCATATCTATAAAGGAGTTAACAGCCGTCTTGATGAACTACAGGCGGCAATTTTAAGGGTTAAATTAAGGTATTTAGAAACAGACATTATGCAAAGGCGTGCAATTGCTCGCGATTATTGTAATAATATTAAAAATAAATATGTATTGTTACCCTGCTCATCCGTCCCGGAAGAGCATGTTTGGCATCTATTTGTAATAAAAACGGACAGAAGGGTTGAACTGAAAAGCTATCTTGCCGCTAATGGTATACAAACATTAGAACATTATCCTGTGCCACCACATAAGCAATTGGCATATAAAGAGTGGTCATCCAAATCATACCCTATATCGGAAAAACTTCATCAGAGTGTGTTATCATTACCACTTGATCCTACAATGAGTGAAGAAGAGGTTCGATATGTAATTAATATAATAAATGGTTTTAAAGGATGAAAAAATTATTAACAGTAACCTTTTTTACCGGGATGTTAACTTTTTTCAAGATGATTTCCGGTTTTATAATATCTAAAATTGTTGCTATTTACACTGGACCTTCAGGGATTGTTCTGTTTGGTCAAATTCAGAGTATTGTATCGGCATTAAATGGTGTTATTAACTCCCCGGTTGGTCCGGGGATTGTTCGTTTTACTGCAGAAAATCATAGGAAAGGATTAGAACATTGCTACAAGTGGTGGATTGCAGGTTTAAGTTGGGTATGTATAATATCAGCAATTATCATCCCTCTTAGTATTACACTTTCATCTCATATTGCTTTTTGGACGCTGGGGTCGGAAAAATATTCATGGGTTATAATTTTAACAGCATGTTTATTACCACTAACGGCAATAGGGACATTCATATCGTCAGTAATAAACGGATTTCAGAATTATAAAGTATATGTTTTATTAGGTATAATCTCAGCTTTTTTATCGTTGATTATAATGATTGCCCTAATAGTATTTGGTAAAATTAATGGTGCTCTGCTAGCAATATCAGTACAAAATGCTTTAATAGGAGGGGTGATGATAATCTATGCATCATCACAACCGTGGTTTAATTTGCGATGGTTGTATGGGAGAGTTCATAAAACTTATTACAAAGATATTCAACGCTATATCGTCATGGCGATAACAAGTGCTATTGTTGTTCCTGGCTCATTAATTATAGTCCGCAATATAATAATTCATTATGTAGGCTGGACAGAAGCTGGTTATTGGCAAGCTGTTTGGAAAATATCTGAAACCTATCTTGCTATTATTACAATCGCATTAAGTACGTATTATTTACCCAGACTTTCTTCTTTATCACAAAAAGATGATATAATAAAAGAAATATCTTCTTCATTAAAGATAATAATCCCATTGGTGATGTTTTTCTCAATGGGTATTTATTTATCTAGAGATTTTATTATTTCTTTATTATTTACTAAAGAGTTTTTGGGTGCACGTATGTTGTTTCAAGTGCAACTAATTGGTGATATTCTTAAGATTGCAAGTTGGTTATATGCATATGTAATGATTTCAAAAGGGATGACTCAGTTATTTGTTATTTCTGAAGTGTTATTTTCTCTTTTATTTATATCTTTTTCTCTCGTCTTTATTAGGTGTTATGGCCTGATTGGAGTTACTTACGCATATTGTTTGAATTATTTTATTTATTTGGTTTTTTCTGTTGTTGTTGTAAAAAGGGCTAAGTATGATTAAGAATCATGTTTCAGTTTTCATTGTGTCTTATAATCATAAAAATTTCATAGATTGTTGCATAAAGTCCGTTATTGCACAATTATCTGCTTCATACGATTTAACTGTAATAGACAATTGCTCTGTTGATGGAACCGTTGATGAGTTAAAACGGCTAAATAAAATATATAAATTCTCACTTATAATGAATGACCAAAATTATGGTCTCCCATCCACTTTAAATAAAGCATTATCTTTAGCATCTGGGGAGTACATATGCTTTTTAGCTGCTGATGATTATATGATGTTTGATAGATTAACCACGCAGATATCTTTTTTGAATCAGAATCAACAATATTATGCTTGTGCGGGGACTCAACTCAAGGTGGATGATTCTAATGTGTTATGCGATTTGAGCAAACAAAAAAACATAATATCATCATTTACCGTAATTGATAAAAATAATATATTTAAATCTACAAATATAATATACTCCCCTACATCGATTTATAGAACCGAAGTATTAAAAAAGATAGGAGGGTATAAGGAGGATATTTTAATAGAAGATCTATATATATATTATAAAGCTGCATCTTTAGGCTATAAAATGGCTCTTCTTCCAAATTTGTTTTGTTTTTATCGAATACATAAGGGTAACAGCCATACAAAATTAAAGTGGATGTTTGAAAATAAGTTAAAAATCCTAGCAGAATTCTCAGAGCAATCATTTTATAGAGATTTGTCTGATTTAATTCATTTAGAAGGCTTTTACTCTTTATCTCAACAACATAAAAAAGATGCAATAAAAATACTTCCCAGGGTTTTACATAGGCTCGATAGTAAATACTTGTACGCTGGTTTATTTAATTTGCTTCTTAAATGGTGACTCTATTTATGGAGATTATATTATTTATTTCATTGTCGCTTTTTTTAATATTGGTTTATAGGGTTATAGCAAACTTTTCTGGTGTGCTTGCTTTAGATTTTATTTCTTTTTGGTTTTATACTTATATCGTATTTGCTTTTTTGGGTTCTCTAATAATTATAACAGGGTTTGGTGATGATAGTTATTTTGTGCAACCGCTATCTGCACATGCCAGGAATGTTTTTTTTGGCGGTTCGTTGATGGTTTTATATGCTGGGTTAGGTACGTTTTCAATTTTTTTATTAGTATTGTCATTATTTTTAGGTAAGCATAGGTATAAAGAAAAATTAATTGAAAAATGTACTAGTGAGTCTTATGACAAGATAACATTAGCAATGCTTTTTATTATATTGATGCTTGTATTTTTTTACTATCTTATTAGCACTTTCCCAAGCCCATTATATTTGGGTTTGATAAATGCATCATCAGAAGATATTGCATTAAGGCGCATTGAAGTTACTAAAAATCTTAGCAATATTGCTAATACATATATTATCTCAATAGGAATGTTAATGTCGTATATCGTTTCTTATGCATACTTGGCACTTTTTTCAATTCATAAGAAATATCCTATTCGTACATTCCTTTCTGTATTAATTGCTAGTATATTCATATTATCAACAGGTGAGAAAGGACCTTTTTTATTCTATATATTAGGAGCCTTAATATGTTGTTCATATGCTCAGGGGAAAATCAGAAGAGTATCTATTAAATTGATAGCCATAACGCTTTTTTTTCTTTTTTTAATTTATTTTATCTTTGTGTCGAGTGAATTATCTATGATTACTGCTCTTATCTTCGATAGGATTTTTATAGCTCAGGTAATATCAGTTTATTTATCATTTGATTTTTATTCAAACTTAGGAGATATTGGTTTTGCTTCGCTGTCAAATATATTTACTAAGTTATATGACTCTAAGAGTGTGATGCCAGCATCAGAAGAGCTAATGTCAGTTTATTATCCTGAGATGCTTAAATTAGGTGGATGGAATGTTAATGGGTTATTTATTTCAGAAGCATGGGCAAACTTTGGTGTCCTGGGGGCAATTATTTCACCTGTAATTGTAGGTATAGAAAATGGTATTTTGCTAAGTATTTTGATGAAGATAAAAAAGAGTCCAATGCAGTGTGCTTTTTATGCCTATTTTACAGTTAAGTGTGTTTATTTTTTAACATCCTTTAATGCATATCTATATCATTCAGATTGGATTGTATGCTTGTTAGTGCTTGTGCTGATTTGTTTTCTCAACGCTATAGGAAAGCATTTTATTCTAAAATACAAATAATATTATGGGAGGGTGGGGTGAAAAATACAATTGCTGCATTTGATTTATGCGATACCCTTGTCAAAGGGAATACTACATTTATTTTTTTGGATTCATATTTTAAAAATAACAAGAAATATACCTTATATAGAAAAGTAAGTAGACTCTTACCATTTCGTGTTTTATTAAAGTTTTTGTTTTTATTTCGCCTTGATTTAAATAGAAAATTAGCATTGCGTTTCCTTAAAGGGCAAAATAAACTTGCTTTACAAAAACATGCAAAATATTTAGTGGATAATGTCTTCATTTTTAATGACGACATTGTTACATTAATAAAAAAATGTGTCGATTGTAAATTAAAAGTTTATATAGTTTCTGCCTCTCTTGACATTATTGTCCAGGAAGTAGCTGATAAACTATCAATTGATTACGTTTCAAGTATATTATCCTTTAAGAATGATATGTGCTCTGGTAATCTGGAAAAAGATATTTTGTTTATTAAAAAGAATATTTTTCTTCCAAATTGTTCTGACTACATTGATATCGATATTAAAAATCTGTTTTATATTAGCGATAATATCCAGGATATTGAGTTAATAAAAAAATCTTTTATCGGGTATGGTTACTATAACAAAAAAAACCATTTCTTGTTCGTTAAAGAAGGTATTAAAAGATTTTCATTAGGCGAAGCACTTGCCGATTTAAATGAAAATAACTGTAAATGAATTCGGGGATGGGTGTTTTTCAGATGTTTTATTATGGTATGTGGTGTTTACTTATAACAATTTAAGAAGAGGTGCTTGATGTTTATGTTTTATCTTCCATTTGTTTATTATTATAAAACAAGATTGAGATATTTACACAAACTTTTATCGTGGATGTTAATCTATCTCTTTCCATTATTTTTTTCTTGCTATCTATCAAGTAATTATAGTATAAGTATTCTTTCCTTTTGTCTTTTTATTATTCTGGTTCAAAGTTTATATGAAGTAGGTTATATTCAAAATGATTGCGAGACGATAAAAAAAGAAGATAGTCCAACTCTTAGGTTAACATCTGTAGAGTTTCAATATTACGAAAATAATAAATTTTTAATCTACTCTTCCCGATTGGTATTTTCTTTTATATTGAGTGTTTTATTAAGTTATTTTGTCAGTTCTCTTGTGTGGGCTATCTGGTTTATATTACCTATATTTTATGTTTATAATAATGTAAGAAATAGATTTAATTTGATTTTGCATTTCTTATTGGTTTTTTGTAGATATTGTTTGCCTGTTTTATGTTTGACAGGGAATTATCAGGTCACGCTTATGATGATTTTTGTTTTTCCTCTATTAAATTTAATAGAAAGGATGTCGGAGAAAAAATTCAAATTTCAATTTATTAGTCGTTTTTTAGCATCAAAATTAACACTATTTCGCGCTCTTTATTATTTATTCTTTTTATCCCTGTTTTATCTGATATCGATAAATTGTAGGGGTGATGCCAATATACAAAATATCTTATACCTAATATGTTATTATTCTGTTTATCGGTTTTCAATATATTTTTTTTCAGTTCTTTTTTACAAGATTAATAGGTAGCTTTTATCATGCGCTGTAAACATGCTGTCATTATGTGCATTTATAATGGTGACAATGTTAATAATGTTAAACTAGCAGTTGATAGTATTCTTAATCAGACCGTTAATAACCATTTATATATTTATGTTGATGGGGAGGTTAATCCATTTCTAAATACGTATTTAAATAAAGAAGAGTCTAATCATCAAATTTTTATTTTTCGATCTGAGTTTAATCTGGGATTGGCATATGGGTTGAATTTTTTAATTGATAAAATCCAAAGCAAGAGCTATGAATATATATCAAGGATGGATGGCGATGATATTTCATTGTTAGACCGGCTGGAACGACAGGAGCTATATTTAAACAAACATCCTGATGTTGATGTAATCGGTTCATATTGTACTGAATTTGGGAGTGATTGTTCGCTACCTGTAAAAAAACTACCTCAATATCATGATGAATTGGTTAGGTTTAGTGTCTTACGTTGTCCTTTAATTCATCCTACAGTAATGTTTAGAGCGAAAGTGTTTAAACATGGTCTTCGATATCCAATTAATACATATTTATCAGAGGACTTAGCATTATGGTATGAGATGATATATTTAGGGCTGAAGTTTGGGAATGTTCCAGATGTTTTACTTAAATATAGGTTGACGGATAGCACCATAAGTAGACGTAAAGGTTTAAAAAAAGCTGGGAATGAGATAGCATTACGATTCTCCTACATGAAAAAGATGAAACTAATAACTTTGAGTAATTTAATATTGTTGTCATTCAAATTTATATCCCACTTTATGCCGCTTATTATCACAAAAATAATGTACAAGAAACTTAGATAAAATATTATGAGTTATATTGTGTTAAATTTTATATGAAACCTTTTACTGCCGCTGCATGCGGTAACCCCAGTCAGGAGTAAACAATGTCAAAGCAACAGATCGGCGTCGTCGGTATGGCAGTGATGGGGCGCAACCTTGCGCTCAACATCGAAAGCCGTGGTTATACCGTCTCTATTTTCAACCGTTCCCGTGAAAAGACGGAAGAAGTGATTGCCGAAAATCCAGGCAAGAAACTGGTTCCTTACTATACGGTGAAAGAGTTTGTTGAATCTCTGGAAACGCCTCGTCGCATCCTGTTAATGGTGAAAGCAGGTGCAGGCACGGATGCTGCTATTGATTCCCTCAAACCATACCTCGATAAAGGTGACATCATCATTGATGGTGGTAATACCTTCTTCCAGGACACCATTCGTCGTAACCGTGAGCTTTCTGCAGAAGGCTTTAACTTCATTGGTACCGGTGTCTCCGGTGGTGAAGAAGGCGCGCTGAAAGGTCCTTCCATTATGCCTGGTGGGCAGAAAGAAGCCTATGAACTGGTTGCGCCGATCCTGACCAAAATCGCCGCAGTGGCTGAAGACGGTGAGCCATGCGTTACCTATATCGGTGCCGATGGCGCAGGCCATTATGTGAAGATGGTTCATAACGGTATTGAATACGGCGATATGCAGCTGATTGCTGAAGCCTATTCTCTGCTTAAAGGTGGCCTGAATCTTTCCAACGAAGAACTGGCGCAGACGTTTACCGAGTGGAATAACGGTGAACTGAGCAGCTACCTGATCGACATCACCAAAGATATCTTCACCAAAAAAGATGAAGACGGTTACTACCTGGTTGATGTGATTCTGGATGAAGCAGCAAACAAAGGTACGGGCAAATGGACCAGCCAGAGTGCGCTGGATCTCGGCGAACCACTGTCGCTGATTACCGAGTCTGTGTTTGCACGTTATATCTCTTCTCTGAAAGATCAGCGTGTTGCCGCATCTAAAGTTCTCTCTGGCCCGCAAGCACAGCCAGCGGGCGACAAGGGTGAGTTCATCGAAAAAGTTCGCCGTGCGCTGTATCTGGGCAAAATCGTTTCTTACGCTCAGGGCTTCTCTCAGCTACGCGCCGCGTCTGAAGAGTACAACTGGGATCTGAACTACGGCGAAATCGCGAAGATTTTCCGTGCTGGCTGCATCATCCGTGCGCAGTTCCTGCAGAAAATCACCGATGCTTATGCCGAAGATCCGCAGATCGCTAACCTGCTGCTGGCTCCGTACTTCAAGCAAATTGCCGATGACTACCAGCAGGCGCTGCGTGATGTCGTTGCTTATGCAGTACAAAACGGTATCCCGGTTCCGACCTTCGCCGCTGCGGTTGCCTATTACGATAGCTACCGTGCCGCTGTTCTGCCTGCGAACCTGATCCAGGCACAGCGTGACTATTTCGGAGCACATACTTATAAGCGCATTGATAAAGAAGGTGTGTTCCATACTGAATGGCTGGATTAATCTGATTTAACCAACAATAAAATTGAGGCCCGGCGTATATTGCACCGGGCTTTTTTTTGCCATTTATCTTATAGACTAAATTTCACTGCTTAATATTAACTTAATAAATATTAGCTATTCTTATAAAGAAAATCTGAATTGTTTTTCGTTGCGTTGACCATCTGACAACGTAGCGTTAAAACTTTTAGCTCTTATCAGGATGCTAAAAACATCATGATTCACAGTTAAGTTAATTCTGAGAGCATGAAATGAAAATCACCATTTCCGGTACCGGCTATGTAGGCTTGTCAAACGGGCTTCTAATCGCACAAAATCATGAGGTTGTGGCATTAGATATTTTACCGTCACGCGTTGCTATGCTGAATGATCGGATATCTCCTATTGTTGATAAGGAAATTCAGCAGTTTTTGCAATCAGATAAAATACACTTTAATGCTACATTAGATAAAAATGAAGCCTACCGGGATGCTGATTATGTCATCATCGCCACTCCAACCGACTATGATCCTAAAACTAATTATTTCAATACATCCAGTGTAGAATCAGTAATTAAAGACGTAGTTGAGATAAATCCTTATGCGGTTATGGTCATCAAATCAACGGTTCCCGTTGGTTTTACCGAAGCGATGCATAAGAAATATCGTACTGAAAATATTATTTTCTCTCCGGAATTCCTCCGCGAAGGTAAAGCCCTTTACGATAATCTCCATCCTTCACGTATTGTCATCGGTGAGCGTTCAGAACGCGCAGAACGTTTTGCTGCGTTGTTACAGGAAGGCGCGATTAAGCAAAATATCCCGACCCTGTTTACCGACTCCACTGAAGCAGAAGCGATTAAACTGTTTGCTAATACCTATCTGGCGATGCGCGTAGCATACTTTAATGAACTGGATAGCTATGCAGAAAGTTTAGGTCTGAATACTCGTCAGATTATCGAAGGTGTTTGTCTCGATCCGCGTATTGGCAACCATTACAACAATCCGTCGTTTGGCTATGGTGGTTATTGTCTACCGAAAGATACCAAGCAGTTACTGGCGAACTACCAGTCTGTGCCGAATAACCTGATCTCGGCAATTGTCGATGCAAACCGCACGCGTAAAGACTTTATTGCCGATGCCATTTTGTCACGCAAGCCGCAAGTGGTGGGTATTTATCGTCTGATTATGAAGAGCGGTTCAGATAACTTCCGCGCGTCTTCCATTCAGGGGATTATGAAACGTATTAAGGCGAAAGGCGTTGAAGTGATCATCTACGAGCCGGTGATGAAAGAAGACTCATTCTTCAACTCTCGTCTGGAACGTGATCTCGCCACCTTCAAACAACAAGCCGACGTCATTATTTCCAACCGTATGGCAGAAGAGCTTAAGGATGTGGCAGATAAAGTCTACACCCGCGATCTCTTTGGCAGTGACTAACATCTTGTTATCAGGGCGATTTTCGCCCTGATTCTTTTATGTTCTCTAAGTAATAATTCATTGTTTTTATCATTTATCCTATAGCATTCATGGCGATTATCGCTAAACTATGGCGACTTAAAATTATTTCGTCCGTTAGGGTAATGATGAGAGTAGAAAATAATAATGTTTCTGGGCAAAACCATGATCCGGAACAGATTGATTTGATTGATTTACTGGTCCAACTATGGCGCGGCAAGATGACTATCATCATTTCTGTCATTGTGGCTATTGCCCTGGCTATAGGGTATCTGGCCGTTGCCAAAGAAAAGTGGACTTCAACAGCTATCGTTACTCAACCTGATGTGGGACAAATCGCTGGTTATAACAATGCCATAAATGTGATTTATGGTTCGGCAGCGCCGAAAGTGTCTGAGATCCAGTCGATGTTAATTGGTCGTTTCAGCACGACATTTTCTGCATTAGCAGAAACGCTGGATAATCAGGAAGAACCTGAAAAACTGACCATTGAGCCTACCGTTAAAAATCAGTCATTACCTTTAGCGGTGTCTTATGTGGGTGAAACACCTGAAGGTGCGCAGAAACAGCTGGCGAAGTATATCCAGCAAGTTGACGACCAGGTAAATGAAGAACTGGAACAAGACCTGAAAGACAACATCGCGCTGCGAATGAAAAACTTGCAGGATTCTCTGAAGACGCAGGAAGTTGTCGCTCAAGAACAGAAAGATCTGCGTATCCGTCAGATTCAGGAAGCGTTGCAGTATGCGAATCAGGCGCAGGTGACAAAGCCGCAGATCCAACAGATACAGGACGTAACCCAGGATACTATGTTCCTTTTGGGGAGCGAAGCGCTGGAGTCGATGATTAAGCACGAGGCGACTCGTCCGTTGGTGTTCTCATCAAACTACTATCAGACTCGTCAAAACCTGCTGGATATTGAAAACTTAAAGGTTGATGATCTTGATATTCATGCTTATCGCTATGTAATGAAACCGACGTTACCTATTCGTCGCGATAGCCCGAAAAAGGCAATTACATTGATTCTGGCAGTGCTGCTGGGCGGTATGGTGGGCGCGGGGATTGTGTTGGGGCGTAACGCTCTGCGTAATTACAACGCGAAATAATCTTTGCAGCTTTAAAGAAAACGGGCAGGGTGGTGACACCTTGCCCGTTTTTTTTCCCGGATGCGATGCTGGCGCATCTTATCCAGCCAACATGTGCAGAGCGAATAGTAGGCCCGATAAGCTTGCGCATCGGGCAATGGCTCCGGATGCGACAACAACATCGCATTCGCTTACCCCGCCACTCACTGATGCCGTTTACGCAGGTTCTCAATTACTGTCGTTAAATCTAGATCCTGATCCTGCAACAGCACCAGCAGGTGATACATCAAGTCAGATGCCTCGTTGGTCAGCTCAAAGCGGTCATGTACCGTTGCTGCCAGTGCGGTTTCCACGCCTTCTTCGCCCACTTTCTGCGCAATGCGTTTGGTGCCGCTGGCATACAGTTTGGCTGTGTAGGAGGTTTCCGGGTCGGCAGATTTACGTTCGGCGAGCAGTTGTTCCAGTTGATGCAGGAACAGCCACTGGTGAGCGGTGTCGCCGAAGCAGCTGCTGGTGCCTTTGTGGCAGGTTGGCCCGATGGGATTCGCCAGCACCAGTAATGTGTCGTTGTCGCAGTCCGGCGCAATGCTCACCACATTGAGAAAATTGCCCGAGGTTTCGCCTTTGGTCCACAGTCGCTGTTTAGTGCGCGAGAAGAAGGTGACTTTACCGCTTTCGATGGTTTTGTCTAAGGCTTCCGGGTTCATGTAGCCCAGCATTAACACTTCGCCAGATACCGCGTGTTGCACAATCACCGGCATCAGACCGTCGGTTTTTTCCCAGTCCAGTTCGCGACGTTGTTGTTCTGTTAACATATCCTGATCTCCACGCCCTGTGTTGCCAGGTACGCTTTTAATTCACCAATATTGATAATTTGTTTGTGGAATACGGAAGCTGCCAGCGCACCGTCAACGTCGGCATCGCGGAAGGCTTCGAGGAAGTGTTCCATGGTGCCCGCGCCACCGGAGGCAATCAGCGGAACGTGGCAGGCTTCACGCACTTTTTTCAGTTGTTCGAAGTCGTAACCGTTACGCACGCCGTCCTGATTCATCATGTTGAGGACGATTTCTCCGGCACCGCGTTTTTGCACTTCCTGCACCCAGTCGAGAGTTTCCCACTGAGTAACGCGGGTGCGGCTTTCATCGCCGGTATATTGATTCACATGATATTTACCGGTTTCGGCGTCGTACCAGGTATCAATACCGACCACAATGCACTGCACGCCAAAGCGATCCGCCAGGCGAGTAATTAACGTCGGGTCCGCCAGCGCAGGAGAGTTGATGGAAATTTTATCCGCGCCAAAGGAAAGAATTTTCGCGGCATCTTCCAGAGACTTAATCCCACCCGCCACACAAAACGGAATGTCGATTACTTCCGCCACGCGAGATACCCAGCTTTTATCTACCACACGGCCATCGCTGGAAGCGGTGATATCGTAGAACACCAGTTCGTCTGCACCTTCTTCGGCGTAACGTTTTGCCAGCGGCACGATATCGCCAATGATTTCATGGTTGCGAAACTGTACGCCTTTCACCACCTGACCATCACGAACGTCGAGACATGGAATTATGCGTTTTGCCAGCATGCGATAGCCTCCTTCACGGTGAATTTACCTTCCAGTAATGCCCGACCAACTATTACGCCGCGCACGCCAGTACCTCGCAGGGCAGCAACATCGTTAATGTCGCCAATGCCGCCGGAGGACTGAAATGCCACCTGCGGGTATCTGGCGCACACTTCTTCATATAAAGAGACGTTAGAACCTGCCAGCGTGCCGTCGCGCGAGATATCGGTACATAGCACATGTTTCAGGCCGACGGGAAGATAGGTTTCCACCAGTTGTTCCAGTGAAACGCCCGAGTTCTCTTGCCAGCCGCTCACCGCCACCTGCTTGTTACCTTGCTCGTCAATACGGACATCCAGCGCCAGCACTAAGGCATCGGCACCGAAGCGTTCAAACCAGCCTTTCACCATTTCTGGTGATTTCACCGCGGTGGAGCCGACCACTACGCGCGCAACGCCCGCTTCCAGTAACGCCGCCACGTCTTCTTCGCTACGCACGCCGCCGCCAACCTGCACCGGGACGTTAACGCCCGCGACCAGGGTTTTAATCAGCGGGATTTGACGTTTTGCCGGATCTTTTGCCCCGGTCAGATCCACCAGGTGCAGCACTTCGGCACCCTGCGCGGCGTAATCCTGTAAGCGCGGCAGCGGGTTGTTACCGTAATCGCGTTGTTTGCCGTAATCGCCCTGATGGAGACGCACCACGGTGCCGTCGATTAAATCTAATGCCGGAATAATCATCACATCTCCAGGAAGTTTTTCAGCAACTTAGCGCCAGCGGCACCAGAACGCTCCGGGTGGAACTGCACGCCGTAGAAGTTATCTTTTTGTACCGCCGCGGTGAACGGTTCGCCGTAATTACACTGGGCGATGGTCCACGGATTGACTGGCATTGCGTAGCTGTGAACAAAGTAAAAGTACGCGCCGTCTTCAATCCCCTGAAACAGGCGGTTGCCTGCCTGCGGATAAACGCGGTTCCAGCCCATATGCGGCAGTGGCAGACCAAAGTCGGTCATTTTCGGCACGTCTTCGTCGATGATGCCCAGCAAGTCGATGCCGTTGCTCTCTTCGCTGCGCCGCCCCAGAAGTTGCATCCCTAAGCAGATGCCCAGCACCGGTTGGGTACAGGCTTTGATGAGATCAAACAGCTCGCGCTCACGCACCTGATCCATCGCTGCTTGTGCGGTGCCGACGCCGGGTAAAAACAGTTTATCGGCCAGCAACACAACGTCCGGGTCACGGCTGACTTTGGGTTCATAACCGTGGCGCGCAATGGCAGACTTCACCGAGTTCAGGTTGGCGCAGCCAGTATCAAGGATCACCACGTTCATTACAGCACTCCTTTCGACGAGGGCAGGGTGTCGCCTTCCACGCGGATGGCCTGGCGCAGGGTGCGACCAAAGGCTTTAAAGAGACTCTCAACACGGTGGTGATCGTTTTTACCTTTGGTTTTCAGGTGTAGCGTCACGCCCATGGTGTATGAGAGCGAACGGAAGAAGTGCTCGATCATTTCGGTGCTGAGATCGCCCACGCGCTGGTAGGTAAACTCGGCTTTATATTCCAGGTGCGGGCGACCAGAGATATCCAGCGCGCAGCGGGCAAGGCATTCGTCCATCGGCAGTACAAAACCAAAGCGGCAAATACCGCGTTTGTCGCCAAGAGCAATTTTTAATGCTTCGCCCAGCGCCAGGCCGGTATCTTCGACGGTGTGGTGATCGTCGATATAGAGGTCGCCTTTGACGTTGATTTCCATACGGAAACCGCCGTGGGTGGCGATCTGATCCAGCATGTGATCAAAGAAGCCAACGCCGGTGTTAATCTTGCTGCCACCTTCGCGATCCAGCCACACCTGGACGTCAATTTGCGTCTCTTTGGTGTTGCGCACTACATGGGCGTAACGGTCTCGTTTAGTGAGTTGCTCACCAATCATCGGCCAGTTCAGGGCTTCGCGGTCGTAGCGTAAACCATTAATGCCCATGTTTTCCGCCAGTTGAATGTCGGTCGCGCGATCGCCAATCACATAACTGTTAGCGCGATCCATCGCTTGCTCAGCCAGATAACGCTCCACCAGTTTTACTTTCGGCTTACGGCAGTCGCACTCATCGGCGGGCAGGTGTGGGCAAATCAGCACTTCATCAAACTGCACGCCTTGCGAGGTGAAGATCTGCATCATCAGGTTGTGCGGGCCATCGAAATCCGCCTGCGGGAAACTTTGTGTTCCAAGACCATCCTGATTCGTGATCATCACCAGCTTGTAGCCCGCTTTTTGCAGCTTCAGCAGCTCCGGGATCACGCCCGGTTCAAAGGCGAGTTTGTCAAAACGGTCCACCTGAAAATCACTCGGCGGTTCGCTAATCAGGGTTCCATCGCGATCGATAAAAAGATACTTCTGACTCATCAAACTTGCTCCGCACGTAAGGCGTCAATGACGCGCTGGCTTTCTTCACGGGTTCCGACGGTAATTCGCAGGCAGCCGCTTAAAGAGGGTTGTTTATTCTGATCACGTAAGATAATGCCCTGATCCCACAAAGATTTAAACACTGCACTGGAGGCTTTAAAGCGCGCCAGAATGTAGTTGGTTTCAGAGTCAAAAACCTGCTCCACGCAGGGGATCTCTTTCAGTGCGGCAATCAGGTATTCGCGTTCTGCAATAATTTGCGCCACCCGTTCGCGCATGGCGACGATTCCCTGCGGGCTTAACGCCTGTGCGGCAATGTCGGCAACCGGCGTCGAGAGCGGGTAGGGGGCGATCACTTTCATCAGCAGGTTGATGACTTCTTCGTTTGCCAGCGTAAATCCGCAACGAAGCCCCGCCAGAGCAAAAGCTTTGGACAGTGTGCGCAAAATCGCCAGGTGCGGATATTCCGCCAGCCAGCCAGCCAGCGATGCCTGCGGGCAAAACTCGATATAAGCTTCATCGGCAACCACAATCGCCTTACCGCGGGTTAACTCCAGCAGGGTGCGAAAATCCTGCGGGTTGATCAGTTGCCCGGTCGGGTTGTTGGGGCTGCAAACATAGACCACTTTTACGCCGTCCAGCTTGTCGGAAATGCCCTGTAAGTCCAGTTGCCAGTTGTCCAGCGTCGGCACTGTGCGGCACTCGACGCCAATGGTTTCAGCGCTGACGCTGTACATGCCGTACGTTGGCGGGCAGTAGAGGATGGCGTCTTTACCCGGTTCGCAAAAAGCGCGAATCAGCAGTTCAATGCCTTCGTCCGCGCCACGGCTGACCAACACCTGCTCCGGTTTTACGCCTGCATATTGCGCGTAATTTTCAATCACCGCTTTCGGCTGGCATTCCGGGTAGCGGTTGAGCGTTTGTTGAGTGAGCTGAAACTCCACGGCTGTGGGGTATTCGTTGGCGTTCAGCCAGACGTCGCCGTTACCGCCCAGACGACGCGCCGACTGATACGGCGTCAGGTTGCGGACGTTTTCACGCGCTAAATCGGTAATAGTCACGGTGCTCATGCTTGCTCCTTAAGGGCGTTAACACGCAAAGTAACGGCATTTTTGTGGGCGGTCAGGCGCTCGGCGGCGGCCAGTGTTTCAATGGTCGACGCCAGCACGGAAAAACCTTCTTTCGAGAGTTCCTGCACGGTCATGCGCTTCTGGAAATCTGCCAGCCCGAGGCTGGAACAGGTGGCGGTGTAACCGTAAGTCGGTAGAACATGGTTAGTGCCGGAGGCGTAGTCGCCTGCCGATTCCGGTGACCAGTCACCAAGAAATACCGAACCGGCGCTGGTGATGCCATCGACCAGTTCGCGGGCGTTGCGGGTCTGAATGATCAGGTGCTCCGGGCCGTACTGGTTGGAAATCTCTACGCACTGCGCTAAATCTTTAGTCACGATCAGGCGGCTGGCGCTCAGTGCCTGGCGGGCGGTTTCGGCACGCGGCAGTTCTGCCAGTTGGCGTTCGACGGCCTCGGCAACTTGATGCGCTATATCAGTATCGGGCGTCAGTAAAATCACCTGTGAGTCCGGGCCGTGTTCAGCCTGAGAAAGCAAATCAGAAGCCACGAAATCCGGCGTAGCGCCGCTGTCAGCAATCACCAGCACTTCCGACGGGCCTGCGGGCATATCGATCGCCGCACCGTCCAGACGCTGGCTCACCTGACGTTTCGCTTCGGTGACAAAGGCGTTGCCAGGCCCGAAGATTTTGTCCACTTTCGGCACAGATTCTGTACCAAACGCCAGCGCGGCAATGGCCTGTGCGCCGCCGACGTTAAACACGTCCTGCACACCGCACAGCTGCGCCGCGTAAAGGATCTCATCGGCAATCGGCGGCGGTGAGCACAGCACCACTTTTTTACAGCCCGCAATACGCGCCGGAGTTGCCAGCATTAATACCGTTGAGAAGAGCGGGGCGGAGCCGCCAGGAATATACAAACCAACTGAAGCTACCGGGCGCGTGACTTGCTGGCAACGCACGCCTGGCTGCGTTTCAACATCTACCGGCGGCAGTTTTTGCGCAGTGTGGAAGGTTTCAATATTCTTTACTGCCACCGCCATCGCCTGTTTTAGCTCGTCGCTCAGGCGTCCGCTGGCGGCGGCAATTTCCTCAGCAGACACCTTCAGTGCGGTAACCGTGGTTTTATCAAACTTCGCGCTGTATTCCCGCAGGGCCTCATCGCCGCGTGCTTTCACGTTATCGAGAATATCGTTAACAGTGCGGGTAATGCTTTCAGAAGCGGAGATCGCCGGGCGCATTAACAGCTGGCGTTGTTGCTCCGCAGTACAGCTATTCCAGTCAATGATTGTGTTAAAGCTCATGGCGATCACTCCATCATCTTCTCAATCGGCAGGACCAGGATTGAACTGGCACCCAGCGCTTTCAGTTTTTCCATCGTTTCCCAGAACAGGGTTTCGCTACTGACCATGTGCATCGCTACGCGTTGTTGGTCACCCGCCAGCGGCAGAATGGTTGGGCGTTCGGCACCTGGCAGCAGGGCGATGACTTCATCCAGACGTTCGGTCGGTGCGTGCATCATGATGTATTTTGATTCGCGCGCCTGGATCACACCCTGAATACGGGTCAGCAGTTTGTCGATCAGTTGCTGTTTGGATTCTTCCATTTCGCCATCGCGTTGAATCAGGCAGGCTTTCGAGCGATAGATAACTTCGACTTCGCGCAGGCCGTTAGCTTCCAGCGTGGCACCGGTGGAAACCAGATCGCAAATCGCATCCGCCAGTCCGGCACGCGGGGCGACTTCAACAGAACCGTTCAGTAAGCAGGATTTAAAAGAGATGCCTTTCTGGTCGAGATAACGCTTGAGCAGGTGAGGATAAGAGGTGGCGATACGTTTACCGTTTAAGGAGAGCGGACCGTCCCAGGCTTCATCAACCGGCGTTGCCAGCGAAAGACGACAGCCGCCGAAATCCAGACGACGCAGGGTAAAGTAGCGTGGATCTTCACCCTGGGCGCGGCGGTTAAGCAGCTCTTCTTCCAGCACGTTTTCGCCGATAATCCCAAGGTCTACCACGCCATCCATTACCAGACCGGGAATGTCGTCGTCACGCACGCGCAGAATATCAATCGGCATGTTTTCTGCCATCGCGATCAGGCGCTGGGTGTGAAGATTAATTTTAATGCCACAGCGCGCCAGCAATTCGCGTGAGTCATCACTTAAACGGCCGGATTTCTGCATAGCTATGCGTAAACGAGTGTTGTCTGTCATTTTGTTATTCCTCTTTAAACCTGTCTGAACCGTTATCAACCGCGCAATAAAAAAGCCCCCGGAAGGTGATCTTCCGGGGGCTTTCTCATGCGTTCATGCACCACTGGAAGATCTGAATGTCTTCCAGCACACATCGCCTGAAAGACTAGTCAGGATGATGGTGATGATGGTGGTGTTTAAATTGAACGCGTGTCATAAAAGTCTCTGTGAATGTTTATTCAACTGATGTCTTTTAACCTAAACCACTTTCACGTTAGAAAGCAAGGGCTTTTTTATATATTTTATGGCAATGGATTTGTTTAATGAATGAGCGGGGAAAGGAGGGGGCTAAGAGGACTGTCCTCTAAGCTGACGGCACCAAAAATAGCGAAGCCTGGATTTTCGTCTCATTGACAATACCTTGATCTACAAACTAATTAATAAATAGTTAATTAACGCTCATCATTGTACAATGAACTGTACAAAAGAGGAGATTGACATGCGTACAATTAGCTACAGCGAAGCGCGTCAGAATTTGTCGGCAACAATGATGAAAGCCGTTGAAGATCATGCCCCGATCCTTATTACTCGTCAGAATGGAGAGGCTTGTGTTCTGATGTCACTCGAAGAATACAACTCGCTGGAAGAGACGGCTTATCTACTGCGCTCCCCCGCTAACGCCCGGAGATTGATGGACTCAATCGATAGCCTGAAATCAGGCAAAGGAACGGAAAAGGACATCATTGAGTGAAACTAATCTGGTCTGAGGAATCATAGGACGATTATCTGTACTGGCAGGAAACAGATAAGCGAATTGTTAAAAAGATCAATGAACTTATCAAAGATACCCGCAGAACGCCATTTGAAGGTAAGGGGAAGCCAGAACCCCTGAAACATAATTTGTCAGGTTTCTGGTCCCGACGCATTACAGAGGAGCACCGTCTGGTATACGCGGTTACCGACGATTCACTGCTCATTGCAGCATGTCGTTATCATTATTGAACAGATTCATTCATAGAATGAATTGTCAGTTTTGATACGCTAGCGTAGCCTTATAGATCTAAGGTGTATCAGGAGATAACGGATGAAAAAGGTCGCAATTGTCGGGTTAGGGTGGTTAGGCATGCCGCTGGCGATGTCACTTTCAGCGCGAGGCTGGCAAGTCACCGGGAGTAAAACCACACAAGATGGTGTCGAAGCGGCCCGAATGAGTGGCATTGATAGCTATCTGCTTCGCATGGAGCCTGAGCTAGTTTGCGATTCTGACGATCTGGATGCCCTGATGGATGCCGATGCGCTGGTCATTACGCTTCCGGCACGTCGTAGCGGCCCCGGCGATGAGTTCTATTTACAAGCGGTACAAGAGTTAGTGGATAGCGCGCTGGCCCATCGTATTCCCCGCATTATTTTTACCAGCTCAACATCTGTCTATGGCGACGCGCAAGGCACGGTGAAAGAAACCACCCCGCGTAATCCAGTAACCAACAGTGGACGAGTATTAGAAGAACTCGAAGACTGGCTGCACAATTTACCCGGTACTTCGGTCGATATTCTGCGTCTTGCGGGCCTGGTCGGACCGGGACGTCATCCCGGACGCTTCTTTGCCGGAAAAACCGCGCCTGATGGTGAACATGGTGTTAATTTAGTCCATTTAGAAGATGTTATTGGCGCTATCACTCTGTTGTTACAGGCACCTAAAGGCGGACACATCTATAATATATGTGCGCCAGCTCACCCTGCGCGTAATGTTTTCTATCCGCAGATGGCCCGTTTACTGGGGCTGGAACCTCCGCAGTTCAGAAATAGTCTGGACAGCGGCAAAGGTAAGATTATTGATGGCAGTCGGATTTGTAATGAACTGGGATTTGAATACCAGTATCCCGATCCGCTGGTAATGCCGCTGGAGTAAACGATCACGCCAGCAGGACGCCGCATGCACTGCAAGGGGGCGTGTATGAAACCACTGCTGGATGTGTTGATGATCCTCGATGCCTTAGAAAAAGAAGGCAGTTTTGCGGCGGCGTCGGCCAAACTCTACAAGACGCCGTCCGCTCTGAGTTACACCGTTCACAAGCTGGAAAGCGACCTTAATATTCAATTGCTTGATCGTAGCGGACACCGCGCTAAATTCACCCGCACCGGAAAAATGTTATTAGAGAAAGGGCGGGAAGTTCTGCATACCGTGCGGGAACTGGAAAAGCAGGCGATCAAACTGCATGAAGGCTGGGAAAACGAGCTGGTGATTAGCGTGGACGACACGTTTCCTTTTTCTCTGCTTGCGCCACTCATTGAAGCTTTTTATCAACATCATAGCGTGACGCGCCTGAAGTTTATCAATGGCGTACTCGGTGGTTCATGGGATGCCCTGACTCAGGGGCGAGCGGATATTATTGTTGGCGCGATGCATGAGCCACCATCTTCCAGTGAGTTTGGTTTTTCACGGTTGGGCGATCTGGAACAAGTCTTTGCGGTCGCGCCTCATCATCCGTTAGCCCTGGAAGAAGAGCCGTTAAATCGTCGTATTATTAAGCGATATCGGGCGATTGTGGTGGGGGATACTGCGCAGGCAGGCGCTTCTACGGCATCACAACTTCTCGACGAACAAGAAGCCATTACCGTTTTCGATTTTAAAACCAAACTGGAGCTGCAAATTAGCGGCCTCGGCTGCGGCTATTTACCCCGTTATCTGGCGCAACGTTTTCTCGATAGTGGCGCGTTAATCGAGAAGAAAGTGGTCGCCCAAACTCTCTTTGAACCCGTCTGGATTGGCTGGAACGAACAGACCGCAGGACTTGCCAGTGGCTGGTGGCGGGATGAAATTTTAGCAAATAGTGCGATCGCCGGTGTTTATGCAAAATCTGATGACGGAAAATCAGCCATTTAAAGAAAAATTATTCTGACAAGCCTCTCATTCTCTTGTCATTTCCCCCCCATTTAGGCACAATGCGCCGCTGTCAAAAAATGACTAAAAACCGACGTTTCATCAGCGTCGGTTATTTTTTGCTTCAAACCAATCATTCATACCAAGAGGCCGGGCTTCGTACCGGATAGATATTTACTAAAAATCGACAGTTGTTGTCGCTGAGGAATCCAAAAAAATGGGGCAATTTTTTGCTTACGCGACGGTTATCACCGTAAAGGAGAATGACCATGTCGCATAACGTTACTCCAAACACCTCTCGCGTGGAATTGCGTAAAACGCTTACGTTAGTTCCGGTTGTAATGATGGGTCTTGCCTATATGCAGCCGATGACGCTGTTTGATACTTTTGGTATCGTTTCAGGCCTCACGGATGGTCATGTGCCGACAGCCTATGCGTTCGCATTGATTGCGATCCTGTTTACGGCTCTGAGCTACGGGAAGCTGGTTCGCCGCTATCCTTCTGCTGGCTCTGCATACACTTACGCCCAGAAATCCATTAGCCCGACTGTCGGCTTTATGGTGGGTTGGTCTTCTCTGCTCGACTATCTGTTCGCGCCGATGATCAACATTCTACTGGCGAAAATCTATTTTGAAGCTCTGGTGCCTTCCATCCCATCGTGGATGTTTGTGGTGGCGCTGGTGGCCTTTATGACCGCCTTTAACCTGCGTAGTCTGAAATCCGTAGCGAACTTCAACACTGTAATCGTCGTGTTGCAGGTAGTGCTGATCGCGGTGATTCTGGGCATGGTTGTTTATGGCGTATTTGAAGGTGAAGGCGCTGGTACGCTGGCGAGCACTCGTCCATTCTGGTCTGGCGATGCGCATGTTATCCCGATGATTACCGGGGCGACAATCCTGTGCTTCTCCTTTACCGGCTTTGACGGCATCAGCAACCTGTCGGAAGAAACCAAAGATGCAGAGCGCGTGATCCCGCGTGCGATTTTCCTGACCGCGCTGATCGGCGGCATGATCTTCATCTTTGCAACTTACTTCCTGCAGCTGTACTTCCCGGATATCTCTCGCTTTAAAGATCCGGATGCGTCACAGCCTGAAATCATGCTGTACGTTGCGGGTAAAGCGTTCCAGGTTGGCGCGCTGATCTTCTCCACCATTACCGTACTGGCGTCCGGTATGGCGGCGCATGCAGGCGTAGCGCGTCTGATGTACGTAATGGGTCGTGACGGCGTATTCCCGAAAAGCTTCTTCGGTTATGTACACCCGAAATGGCGTACTCCGGCGATGAACATCATCCTGGTTGGCGCGATTGCCCTGCTGGCAATCAACTTCGACCTGGTAATGGCAACGGCGCTGATTAACTTTGGTGCGCTGGTGGCGTTCACTTTCGTTAACCTGTCGGTCATCTCGCAGTTCTGGATCCGTGAGAAGCGTAACAAGACGCTGAAAGATCACTTCCAGTATCTGTTCCTGCCGATGTGTGGTGCGCTGACCGTTGGTGCGCTGTGGGTTAACCTGGAAGAAAGCTCAATGGTTCTGGGTCTGATCTGGGCTGCTATCGGTCTGATTTACCTGGCTTGCGTCACCAAGAGCTTCCGTAATCCGGTTCCGCAGTACGAAGACGTAGCATAATCATCTTTTCTAATAATAAACCGGAGTCGAATGAACATTTGGCTCCGGTTTTTTTATTCTTTTGTATCGAACTCCTCATTAATAACCATTTGTTCTAATTTAGAGAATTTGGTTATTGGTCTGCATTCCACCAGTCATGAATAATTTCCTCATTAACATTCATCTGGTTAATTAATTTATGTTTTCAATGATATTAAGCGGGCTAATTTGTGGTGCTCTGCTGGGATTTGTCATGCAGCGTGGGCGTTTTTGCCTGACAGGTGGTTTTCGCGATATGTATATCGTGAAAAATAATCGCATGTTTTACGCCTTGCTGATTGCAATTTCGGTACAAAGCGTGGGGGTTTTTGCGTTAATTCAGGCGGGCCTACTGACTTACGAAGCCGGGGCGTTCCCGTGGCTTGGTACTGTTATAGGTGGGTATATCTTCGGGCTGGGAATTGTTCTGGCGGGTGGATGTGCCACCGGGACCTGGTATCGCGCGGGTGAGGGATTGATCGGCAGTTGGATCGCGCTTTTCACTTATATGGTGATGAGTGCGGTGATGCGTTCTCCACATGCCAGTGGTTTAAATCAAACCTTGCAGCACTACAGTACTGAACATAACTCTATTGCTGAGACTTTTAATTTGTCTGTGTGGCCGTTGGTTGCCGTTTTGCTGGTGATAACGCTCTGGGTGGTGATGAAAGAGTTGAAGAAGCCAAAACTCAAAGTCGCGACCTTACCGCCGCGCCGAACCGGGATCGCTCATATTCTGTTTGAAAAACGCTGGCATCCCTTTGTCACAGCTGTACTCATCGGTTTGATTGCGCTTTTAGCCTGGCCCCTGAGTGAAGCAACCGGACGCATGTTTGGGTTAGGAATCACTTCCCCAACGGCCAATATTCTGCAATTTCTGGTCGCGGGTGACATGAAATACATTAACTGGGGCGTTTTCCTGGTGTTAGGGATCTTCGTGGGGTCATTTATTGCAGCCAAAGCGAGCCGTGAGTTCCGCGTTCGCGCAGCTGATGCACAAACAACATTACGTAGCGGGTTAGGTGGTGTACTGATGGGCTTCGGTGCCAGTATTGCAGGTGGTTGCTCTATCGGTAATGGACTGGTTATGACTGCAATGATGACCTGGCAGGGCTGGATTGGCCTTGTATTTATGATTCTCGGAGTCTGGACTGCGTCCTGGCTTGTGTATGTTCGACCGCAGCGTAAGGCGCGACTGGCAACTGCTGCGGCAAATTAAGTAAGGTGTAAAGATGGTGATTAAAAAGCTGGATGTGGTGACGCAGGTCTGTCCGTTTCCACTCATAGAAGCAAAAGCAGCACTGGCAGAAATGGCCAGCGGCGATGAGTTGGTAATTGAGTTTGATTGCACCCAGGCAACTGAAGCAATCCCACAGTGGGCGGCAGAAGAAGGACATGCCATCACCGATTATCAGCAGATTGGCGATGCAGCGTGGAGCATCACCGTTCAAAAAGCCTGACTCAACATTGTCCTCTGCCGTACCAGCGGCGGAGGCTTCAAATTAGACGATCTCTTCCGCGTACTGCCAAAGCGCTTTTAACAGCGCCACTTTTTCTTTGTCATCGGCATATTGTTGTGCCAGCATCTGCAATTCATCTGCATAGCCCTGCAAAAACTCTGGCGTGAAGACCTGGCGACGGTGCTCCAGCCAGCGTTGCTGCTCGGCATAATCCAGCGTCCCCGGGAAGTTGCGTGCCCGATAATTGAACAACAGCTTTTCAATCCGTTTATCAACAAAAGTGATATCCAGTGCCGGTAAATTACGCGGCTCGGTTTCCAGCACAATTTTCATTGCTGCACGATCTGCGTCACTGAAAAAGCCGTTATAAAGCTGTGCATCCACGTTATCTGAAGGCGTAAACGGTTCGGCTTCCGCGAATATCGCCACCACTTTTTCGCGCACTTGCGGATTTTCACGCAGAATTTTCAGGTTATCGAGGCAATGCTGACGATTAATTCCCAGTCGGTCGGCATCTTCCGGGCGTAGCGTATTCGCCTGGGCCAGCACCGGACATTTATTGATATGCACCAGCTTAACCGGAACGGCGGCGTTATCGCCAAGATCGGTTTTTGCGGTATATAAACGCTCGCGCAATGTGTCGCTATCCAGTTCCAGTAATGGCGAAATGTCTCCTGCCAAATCCACCATAATTACGGCATTGCGATTTTCTGGATGCCACGCCAGCGGTGCCACCCAGCTGGTATTGCCGCGCCATGCCCCTAACATTCCGGAAACGTGAACCAGGGGTTTCATCTGCGGAACATCAATCAACGCCATCAGTTTGTGTTTATTACGATGGGTAAAGAGATAATCAAACAGACGTGGCTGACGCGTTTTTACCAGTTTCGCCATCGCAATAGTGGCGTACACATCAGCCATCGCATCGTGGGCGTTGCTATGTTCAATTCCATTCGCTTTGGTTAAATGCTCAAGGCGAAAGCTCGGTAGACCGTCATCATTTTCAGGCCAGTTTATTCCTTCCGGGCGCAGGGCATAACAGGCACGCATAACATCCAGCAAATCCCAGCGCGAGTTATCATGCTGCCAGCTCCAGGCGTAAGGATCGTAGAAATTACGATAAAAAATGTTGCGTGTGACTTCGTCGTCGAAACGCACATTGTTGTAGCCCAGAATACAGGTCTTCGGTACGGTAAAAAGCGAGTGAATACGGGCGGCAAACGCGGCTTCGTTTTCTCCTTTCGCCCGTGCTTCCTGCGGGGTAATACCGGTAATTAATACGGCTCCTGGCTGGGGTAAATAGTCATCCGCGGGCTTGCAGTAAAAGACTTCGGGTTCGCCGATGACATTGAATTCGCTATCGGTGCGAATGGCTGCGAACTGTGCAGGGCGATCTAACGCGGGGTGCGTGCCAAAGGTTTCGTAATCGTGAAACAAAAAGGTAGATTGTTGCTTACCGTCATTCATCATTAGGTTAAATCCGTTATTTCTGCTGTCTGCCAGAGTATCAAATATCACCGTGCTAATCAGCTTTAGCGCCACAATTTGGCAGCGAGTGGCAACAGATCATGTCAGATAAAAATGAGAGGGTAGTCACATTTTCTTGCACTTTATTCCAGCCAGTTCATAAGTATTTCCGTAAAAAGAACAGCTATTTGAAACTCCTGAGGGTTTGCTGTTGAAACGCCGTCTTATTATTGCTGCTTCTTTGTTCGTTTTTAACTTATCGTCTGGTTTTGCGGCGGAAAACATTCCTTTTTCACCTCAGCCTCCAGAGATTCATGCCGGGTCCTGGGTATTGATGGATTACACCACCGGTCAGATCCTCACCGCGGTTAATGAGCATCAACAGCGCAATCCCGCCAGCCTGACAAAGCTGATGACGGGTTATGTCGTGGATCGCGCTATCGATAGTCATCGCATTACGCCAGACGATATTGTCACCGTGGGGCGCGATGCGTGGGCGAAAGATAATCCGGTGTTTGTCGGTTCTTCACTGATGTTTTTGAAAGAGGGCGATCGCGTATCGGTACGTGATTTAAGCCGTGGTTTAATTGTGGATTCCGGAAATGACGCTTGTGTTGCTCTGGCTGACTATATTGCCGGTGGGCAACGGCAGTTTGTTGAAATGATGAACAACTATGCCGAGAAGCTGCATCTCAAGGATACGCATTTTGAAACAGTGCATGGTCTGGATGCACCTGGCCAGCATAGCTCGGCTTATGATTTAGCTGTGCTTTCTCGCGCTATCATCCACGGCGAGCCCGAGTTTTATCATATGTACAGTGAGAAAAGTCTCACCTGGAACGGTATCACCCAGCAAAACCGTAACGGGTTGTTGTGGGATAAAACCATGAATGTTGACGGCCTGAAAACGGGTCATACTTCTGGTGCCGGGTTTAATCTCATTGCTTCGGCTGTAGATGGGCAGCGTCGTCTCATTGCAGTGGTAATGGGGGCTGACAGTGCAAAAGGTCGTGAGGAAGATGCAAGAAAATTACTGCGTTGGGGGCAACAAAACTTTACTACGGTGCAAATTTTGCACCGTGGGAAAAAGGTCGGAACGGAACGCATCTGGTATGGCGATAAAGAAAATATCGACCTGGGAACGGAACAAGAGTTCTGGATGGTGCTACCGAAAGCCGAAATTCCACATATCAAAGCCAAATATACCCTTGATGGTAAAGAGCTCACCGCGCCAATTAGCGCCCATCAGCGGGTAGGGGAAATTGAACTTTACGACCGTGATAAACAGGTGGCGCACTGGCCGCTGGTTACCCTGGAATCTGTCGGGGAAGGCGGCATGTTTTCCCGCCTGAGTGATTATTTCCACCATAAGGCCTGACCTTTCTTTTGCAGCAGACTGGCAGGAGTGCGAGTCTGCTCGCATAATCAACACTCATTCCTTGTGGTTTTAATATTGCAACTATACTGTATATAAAAACAGTGTTAATGGAGGCGTCATGAACTACGAGATTAAGCAGGAAGATAAACGTACCGTTGCAGGTTTCCATCTCGTTGGCCCGTGGGAACAGACGGTAAAGAAAGGTTTTGAGCAGTTGATGATGTGGGTAGATAGCAAAAATATTGTGCCGAAGGAGTGGGTTGCTGTCTATTACGACAATCCGGATGAAACACCCGCCGAAAAATTACGCTGCGACACCGTCGTGACGGTACCGAATAACTTTACGCTCCCCGAAAACAGTGAGGGCGTCATTCTGACAGAAATTTCAGGTGGTCAATATGCGGTGGCGGTGGCTCGTGTAGTCGGTGATGATTTTGCTAAACCCTGGTATCAGTTCTTTAATAGCCTCTTGCAGGACAGTGCTTATGAAATGTTACCAAAGCCCTGCTTCGAGGTTTACTTGAACAATGGCGCGGAAGATGGGTACTGGGATATCGAAATGTATGTTGCGGTGCAGCCAAAACATCACTAATTCATCTCAGGGCGGTGTGTTGACGCGAAGACCACTCTTTTTTTGAAAGCGAAAAGAGTAAGATGCGCCTTTCAATTTTTTCGCTCCTGCCGGGAAATTACACTGTTCCCGGTTTGTCCGTCGGATAATTCAGAGGCGCGCCTTCTGGTCGACAGATGAGTTATGAGCGCTTTTAATCTTCATTACGGAGTTTCTGCGTGCGTGCCGATAAGTCATTAAGCCCGTTTGAAATCCGGGTATACCGCCATTACCGCATTGTGCATGGTACTCGGGTCGCGCTGGCATTCCTGCTCACTTTTCTCATTATCCGCCTGTTTACTATCCCGGAAAGCACCTGGCCGCTGGTCACCATGGTGGTGATTATGGGGCCAATCTCGTTCTGGGGGAACGTTGTCCCTCGCGCATTCGAACGTATTGGCGGTACGGTGTTGGGGTCGATTTTAGGTCTTATCGCTCTGCAACTGGAGTTAATCTCGTTACCGCTGATGTTAGTCTGGTGCGCGGCGGCTATGTTTCTTTGCGGTTGGCTGGCGCTGGGCAAGAAACCGTATCAAGGTTTATTGATTGGGGTGACGCTGGCAATTGTTGTTGGTTCCCCGACAGGTGAAATTAATACGGCGTTATGGCGAAGCGGCGATGTGATCCTCGGCTCTTTACTGGCAATGTTGTTTACCGGTATCTGGCCACAACGGGCGTTCATCCACTGGCGCATTCAACTGGCGAAAAGTCTGACCGAGTATAATCGGGTCTATCAATCTGCATTCTCACCGAACTTACTCGAACGCCCACGTCTGGAAAGCCATCTACAAAAACTCCTGACCGATGCCGTGAAAATGCGTGGGCTGATTGCGCCCGCCAGCAAAGAAACCCGTATTCCAAAATCGATATATGAAGGTATCCAGACCATTAACCGCAATCTGGTTTGTATGCTGGAGTTGCAAATCAATGCGTACTGGGCCACGCGCCCCAGCCATTTCGTGTTATTGAACGCGCAAAAACTTCGTGATACCCAGCACATGATGCAGCAAATACTGCTGAGCCTTGTTCATGCGCTGTACGAAGGTAATCCGCAGCCGGTTTTTGCCAATACGGAAAAATTGAACGATGCTGTGGAAGAGCTGCGTCAGTTGCTCAATAACCACCATGACCTGAAGGTAGTGGAAACACCAATCTATGGTTATGTGTGGCTGAACATGGAAACGGCGCATCAGCTTGAGTTGCTATCGAATCTGATTTGCCGGGCCTTGCGCAAATAATTCCTGAACTTCAGAATCATCTTGCTGCTGCTTCGATTCAGCAAGGATAAAGGGTATGATAGTGAAAAGGGATAAAAGCATTGTCATCTGCGGCAGCTATGAGTAATGTTGGTCCTAACGAATAGCGGTTGCTTAAACGAATCCGACTCTCACATTATCAGGGGTATAAAAATGGAAACTACCAAGCCTTCATTCCAGGACGTACTGGAATTTGTTCGTCTGTTCCGTCGTAAGAACAAACTGCAACGTGAAATTCAGGACGTTGAGAAAAAGATCCGTGACAACCAGAAGCGCGTCCTGCTGCTGGACAACCTGAGCGATTACATCAAGCCTGGGATGAGCGTTGAAGCAATCCAGGGCATCATCGCCAGCATGAAAGGTGACTATGAAGATCGCGTTGACGATTACATCATCAAAAATGCCGAGCTCTCCAAAGAACGCCGCGATATCTCCAAAAAGCTGAAAGCTATGGGCGAAATGAAAAACGGCGAAGCGAAGTAATTCCCGTTTTATTCAATGAGGGTTGCCCGGCAACCCTCATTGCTCATTGATTCTTATCTGTGTATCACCGTCATCATTCTCATCTGAGAACCAATCGAAATTAACAACAGCCTTCTTCTGTATGCAGCAAGGCAAAAAGTTCTGTAACTCCATTGTTATTAACTGCACTGGTTACTAACACGTTGTGCGCTCCAGCTTCCCGTAACCAACTTTTCACCAAAGATATTTGTTCCATGCTGGCTAAATCTGCTTTGGTTACTACTCCAATGACCGGGTGATTCATGGCCCGGTAGGGCGTTTTTACCTCTAATTCCTGCTTCAGCACTGAGATTCCTGCTTGTTGCCGGAAAAGCAGGCACCTGCCGTCTGAACGGTATCGATCCGGAAGCGTATCTGCGCCATATTCTGAGCATACTGCCGGAATGGCCCTCCAACCGTGTTGACGAACTCCTGCCATGGAACGTAGTTCTCACCAATAAATAAGCGTCAATACGGTGCTCCGTTGACGCTTACTTTAATCCGTTTTCTGAGCTTAGATTTTTCTGTTCCTACCCAGACCGTGGATTTGGAATTCATTTTTTGTCAGGTCAATGCTAATCGTTAAAACGGCCATAACGCACCTCCACTGGAAGGTTTATCAGTAATATCCTACCGTTGCTTCATGGTCGGGGCGTCCATTCCATTATTATCGGTTTTCCTTTCTGTTTATAAATGAAAACGCCAGCTGTATTCAGGCTGGCGTCAGGGGAAATGAAGCCTGTTGAGTGAGATTCACCGGTTCTGGTGCAGAAGCTGCAGATGGCGCAGGGTAAGGACATCTTCTCTTGCCTGCTTAATACAGGACAACAGTGCTGTTTCTGTGGTTAATGGCACTATACCCTGCATCACTGCATTGTCTTACAGCAACTGGTGAGGGCTGGCATAAGTTGCCGGTGTTTCGGTAGAGTCACGGTCATCCACCACGCGGAGTGAATAACCGTTTTCAGCGGCCTTATTAATCAGTTCAGTGATATTAACACCATCAATGTCAACGACAATGTGCCCCATATCCAGCGCCTGTACGTTAACGCTGTCGGCTTCCAGTGTCATCATTTCGCCTCCGGATACTTACCCAGGGTAATGTTATTTACCGTTCTGTAATTGTCGCGGGTCATCAGGCCGGTCGCCCTGCGATCCCGGAGGATATCGATGCTGTTTATTAACTGAGAGCGGGTACAGGCGCTGAATCCCGGCTGGTCGGTAGCACCAGCGCGTATTTTTCCACGAGAAAGTTCACCGCATCACACAGTGAAATGCCTGCCTCAATATGCTGCTCAATCACACGTTCATCGGCAAAAGGTGTGTCATTCAGTGTGAGGCCATAGTGCTGGTCCAGCAGTCGGGACAGCAGTATCTGCCAGATTTCAACAGGAGACGGGCGAGAACTGGCCGCCTGCCCGGGTAATACAGGTAATGTTTTCATACTGAAGATTTTCCTGATATGCAGATATAAAAATGGAAAAGTGGCGTGGTGAAAACACCAGGCCGTAGCAGAAGGCTATTCTGGAGAGTTAATTTTTCATTTCGGGCGTCGGATAAACAGCCAGATAAACGTAACCACAACTGCTGAGGGTATCGGCTTTGCAGGTCAGCCCTTTTGCATACAGCGTGACGGTATGCTGATGGCGGGGATTCAGTTCACCGCTGGTGAGCATGAGTTCCAGTTGTTTCATCAGCAGCGGAAAGGCCTGGTCCAGGTGGTACGCATCTGCATCGCTGAACAGGCCTCTGATACCGGCGCGGTCGGCAAGGTAATGCAACCGGTTACCCTCCTGCACCAGACGTGCCCCGAAACAGGGCGTCACGGTGCAGGGCAGCCCCCACCAGGGGCGGTCGTGATTGTCGTCGGGAAGTGTTGTCCCGGGGAGTGTGTCTGACACGATAAAATCCTTACAGAAAATCGGCTAAGAATGGTCCGGTAGTGGCGATAATTCTGCTCATCAGAATTCCCACTCAGTTCAGGGTGACGCTCATCAGCCGGACATACGGACCAAAACTGTCCTTACGGCGTTCAGCAAACACGGCCAGCACACCGGGAATATCCTGCACTTCACGACCGGTATACGCTTCAGCACTGCCGTGCCAGCGGTATTTACCGGTACAGAACGGAAAAAGACGGGATGTCGGATGTTGTTGGTGAATACGCATGGCTTCACCACGGGTGATAATTTTCATAATGGGATACCTCTGAAGACAGAAGATAAAAGTGAAAACAGGTGTGATGTGGTTGTGAAGGGTTAAAGCAGACCATGTTCGGCAAAGGAGAAAACCTGGTTGCCACCGACTATCAGATGGTCCGGCACCCGGATATCCACCAGGCCCAGTGCCTGTACCAGACGTTCGGTGATAAGCCGGTCTGCCTTACTGGGTGTGACTTCACCGGACGGGTGATTGTGTGCCAGTACCACGGCAGCGGCATTGTGGTACAGGGCGCGTTTAATCACTTCCCGGGGATGGACTTCCGTGCGGTTGATGGTGCCGGTGAAGAGGGTTTCACCGGCAATCAGCTGATTCTGGTTGTTCAGATACAGCACCCGGAATTCTTCACGCTCCAGTCCCGCCATGTTCAGAATCAGCCATTCCCGTGCTGCACGGGTGGAGGTGAAGGCCACGCCGGGTTCATGAAGATGGCGGTCCAGGGTTTTCAGGGCCCGTTGAATGAGGCTGCGCTCGCCGGGCGTCATCTCTCCGGGCAGAAAGGAAAGTTGTTGCATTGTGCTTCTCTCCATTCAGTCGATGATGCGCATAATGGCGCTGCATTCCGGATGCTGCAGGGCGTAATCCCGCAACCGGTAATAATGGACCGTCATGGCATAATTCTCCGTACGACAGGCATGATGACTGTACGTCATCAGACAGGCGGCAATACCGGCGGCTTCCGGGCTCATTTCTGCGCGGTTACCGTTCATGGCATTGAACAGTACCCATGTTTCGTCATCATCGTCATCCGGTTCGGGTGCCATAAATGCCCCGCCGTTGTTCAGGGTGTACAGATTCCAGATACCACCGCAGTAGTCTTCGCACAGACGGTCCATCCAGCCGAAGACACGGGGCTCCAGGGTCACCCACTGTGGAATGAGGCCAAAATGCTGCGGCCAGAAGCTGATGCGCTGTTCATCAGGGACGAGGCTGGCAACCAACTGAGGCGGATTATTCTCTGGTGTTGTAGCTGAATAAATTGTGGGGGTATTCTGAGAAACGGTTTTCATGAGATAACTCCTTAAATAACAAATAAATGTGTGTTTTTCAGGAACGAAAGCTGAATGATTCCCTCACTCAGGGAAACGGCATCAGCGCAGGCTCTCCAGCATCGTTTCTGCCATCACCCACAATGCGCGATTGAGCTTAATGTCGGTATCAATGCTGTGAATGGCCCGGGTATGGATACGTTTTCCTTTTGCACTGCGACCGGAAATCCCGCCTTTCAGCATATTCTCCTGGATGGTCTGATATGCGCTCCACAGGTCCTTACCGTAATCCTCCCGGCGTCGCGGCGTCAGAATGTCGGCGGTGGTGACGGGCTGATGTTCGTCACCATAACGGTAAGTCAGTGCCGCCTGTGCCAGCGCCTGGCGTGCCGGTGGCGGCAGGACCAGCGACTGCATGGCATCACGCTTCTCCTCTATCCGGTCAAACACGCCCACCACCTCGTAAGCCCCTTCGATAACTTTCTCCACTACATTTCCCCGGTGTGGAACACGCACTTCCCCCAGAGACTGGCCACAGACGCACCCGTTCTGGCAGACGAACCTGAAGTAACCCGGCAGCATCTGGTAGCTGGAGGTACCGTCATGAGAGTTGAGCAGAATAATTTCAGGGACATGTTCTCCGTTTATCTCTCCGGCCCGCCGCAGACGCAGCATGTGTTTTGTGTATCCCCGGCGGCCCGGGTCGCGCACACGGGTCTGGCAGGCGAAGAACGGCTGAAAGCCTTCCCGCTGCAGATTTTCCAGGACGGTAATGGTGGGAATGTACGCATACCGTTCACTGCGGGAGGTGTGCCGGTCTTCCCCAAAAATACTGGGTACATGGCGTATCAGTTCTTCATGTGTCAGCGGACGGTCACGGCGTATCTGGTTTGCAGCATAACCAAAACGACTTGCTAATCGCATACTTTGCTCCTTATCGGTGGTTAAGATTTACTGGTGCAATAAATGAAAAAAGCCGCGTCTCCCGGAGAAGACGCGGCCTGACGGGTGAAATGAATAAGGTTTATTGTCTGAGAGGCCTTTCACTGGCGAGCCACGCATTAAGCGGCTTTCCGGTAACAATGGCTGGGGCTGTATTTACCTTTGATATTAATAATGTGCAGAGAAACGCATGGTTTACTCCTTAGATTTTAAGTTTGTCCTGGGCTACAACGACAGGTTTTCCGGATGTGTCGATGACTCCTACCGTCGGTACGCCATTTTTGATTTCGAAGAACGGTTTGTTGCTACCTGAGCACAGTTGATTGTCCCCGTATTCAATCATTTGTGCTTTCCCGGTTTTCAGGTTAACTACCGAGACAGTGTAGTCGTAGCACCAGGCACCACCACGTTCAAGCACGAAAACATAGCTGTTATCTTTATAGTTGAACTGATTCTTTGTCTGGCAATTCATACCGTCAATTTCGGTACAGGAAAACGCTTCTGTAGTATTAACGTATTTGATGTTATTTGGCAGTTTTACTTGTTTCGCAGTAGCGAAGACAGAGAACAGAATAGTTACAGCAACGAGTAAAGTTTTGATAAAAGTTTTCATGATAGACTCCTTAAATTAGTTAACCGCAGCTACGTAGTTTTTCACCAGATACGCGAATTCATGCACGCCAATTTCACCGAACCAAACCAGGTAGGCCGGGTCATCTAAACCAAAGTAACGGTAGCCAACAACTTCATGGGTTTTTGGGTTATAGAGTGTTACGATAAAGTCCCAGCCGCAGGTATTGGCTTTGCAACCGTCGCCCTGGAACCAGACTGTACCGTTAATGTTTACTGGCGTGATACCTCCACCAGGGCCATCCATATAGCCGCCTTTACCGAACATGCCGCTCAGTCCGACCGGTTTTAATGCTTTGTCGATAGCGGCTTTGTAGGTAGCGTCACCTTCGTACAACTCGTACGTTGATGGACACGCTCCAGGTTGTTCAGCCCAGGCTTCTGGGTTACAACTAAGAGCTTGTTTTACGGTAGCCGCTTCTGCGTTAAAGTTAAAGCCCGTGAACAGAACCGCCAGAAATAACATAAGGGTATGTAAACGTTTCATTGTAAATATTCTTCCGTTGTAAATGGCGCTGGAAAATTTCTCATCAGTGAAACCTTCCGGAAGTTTCCCCCCCTTGTATGATGTATATCGCCAGTATTTTATTTCATCCCGGCTGTAATTTTTATATTCCCCGGCACGTGCAATAACGCTGACCAGAGATATAAGGCTCATTAATAACTTTACAGGTAATTTCATAATTAAATTTCCAGTGAGTGAATTGACAGGTGAGGGGTAAAACTTTCTCTCAGGTAATATATATCTGAAAATATTTTCAATAACACCAGACAGGAAAAACACCACCACAGGCGGTGGCGTTTCTTTGGGGCGTCTTTATTTAATCCGGGCCATCGCGTTTCTCAGTGCCAAATCTGCCTCTTCCGTTATATCCAGGCTTTTCTGCAATACCGCCTCTGACCGGGTCAGTGCCTGACGTGCTGCCAGCGGTTTCCGGATATGCTCCATCGCCAGCATCGTGTCTTCATAGCCCTGCTGACGCCAGGCGTCGGTATGTGCCGATGTAAAACTGAGCAGACCGCCGCTGTTGCCACCATCACCTGCATATTTCAGCCTTTTCCGGGGACGGATCTCAAGGATTGTGGTGTCCGGAAAAGCCTGGCGATCCCATAAAGAACCGTCACTCAGATGCGTCACAATCACCATATTGCATCCGGCATCGACCAGAGGCGTCACAGGGGTATTTCCCTGCATATTTCGCCATCCTCCCATACCACCATCACCGAACATTGTCCCCTGAACCTCACGGGGACGGAACAGCAGGGGCAGCGCGGCTGACGCAAGCAGAGCCTCTTTCTGCTGTCCGCGGGGCAGGCTCTGGATATGCTGAAAAACGGCGTTTTTCGTGGTTCCGACACCCAGTTCAGCACGAATGCAGTCAATAATATTCTGCATGCCCCCTTCTGTGGGGTACAGCGACACATACAGCGGTAGCCCGTCTGCCAGAGCATCAGTATCAAGATAATGATCCATCAGCGCTGTCAGGGGCTCATCTGACAACAACGGCTGAGCCATCAGATTGTCAAACCCGTTGATTGTCGATATATGGCGAAGAAGCGTCGTAAGCAGTGCTCCTGCACGTCCGGGGATCTGGCAGAGGTTCATTGCCTGGAACAATTTTTTCAGCAATGAAAAGTAAACCAATCTGTTTACCGACAGCACCTGATTATTCCCCAGATGATCCCAGAGCGCCTCCAGGCGTACGGCAGCTTCTGACAGATCGGGAGAGGCCGCGATAATGGCACCATTGAATGCGCCAATGCTGGCCCCTGAAACCATGCTGATCTGTGTACCACACTCTGCCAGTGCCTTAACCACTCCCGCCTGATAAGCGCCCACCGCCCCGCCACCGGACAGCACCAGCCCCGTTTTCATTTCTGTACTCATGCAGCCCCCTTCTGAAATATTTCATCGACCATACTTTCAGAGAGGCGTTCTGCAGAGCAGAGGCGAGGCATGCGAACCGGTAAGTGTTCTGCAGCCTGCGTGGTTGACCAGATCACCGGATGCTGCTCTTCACTGCACCAGTCTCCCAGCCAGTTAATCGCGTCATGCCACTCGTTATCTGCCTGCTCCCGGCCCTGACCACCAAGCCAGTCCAGAGTGTTCAGACGCACGGTTGCACTACCGCCACTCTCCTGTGCCATCTGCGTTAATGCTTTATGTCTGAGAATATCCAGTAGCTGGTTAACCTGGCCTGTTTCGCTCTGACGTATCACATCACCAAACGCGCCCCAGCGAAGCTCTTCAAGTGCCACATAACAACGTCCGGCAGGGGAAAATGACGCATATCGCCCGGCGCTCCACCATGAGAATATCTGCTCAAGATGTAACTGCGCCCGCTGAACCTGGTCAACACGGTGGAGTTTTTCTTCAAGATGATTCAGTTTATGGTGAACCTGATCGGCCAGGGTGAGTAACTGCTCCCGCGTATCTGCGGAATAATGCGCCAGCCTGGCTGTATCACTGACCAGTGAACTGACCCTGTCGTTTACCCGGGTAATCGCGTAGTTTGTGGTGGCAAGTGACGTTGTCATCTCCGTCAGCCAGCGCAGGGACGCCTCAACGCCCTGTGCAAGCGACGCATTGATGGCATTCTGCCGTGCAGCGCCTTCGCCGGTCAGCCCCTCTTTTAAACGCCGGAAGAACGTGCGCTCTCCGGCCGTGCGGATATGCTCCTGTGCAACATCGATTCCGTTTGCGAAATCAACCACAAATTTTTCAGGAAGACAGGTGAGTACCTGACATACCCGGTTATCAGCAATTTGTTGAATAAATGGTGAAGTCACAGCATTGTCTCCAGCTCTTCCCTCAGCGCCTTACTGTCAGTAATGAGCTCAGGAACCCTTTCATTTAATGCCTGAAGTCGCCCGGTAAGCCGTTCCTGCGCCTGCTGATCGCGTTTATGATCTTCAGAGCTCTGAATCAGCGTGTTACGCAGTTGTTCAACTTTCTCCCTGAATGCGCAGAAAAAGGCATCGATTTCCTGGCGGACGGGCTGGTTAATATCCTGCTCAATGGATGCCTGCAGCTCCCCGAAATATGCCCGGGTCAGTGACATAACTTCCTCTCTGACCTTGTTGATATTGATCACGCTGCGACTCACATCCTCGTCATAGTTTTCCCAGCCCAGGTCACTGGTGCCAAACCATCGACAAACGGTTCCCCATACGCCACTCTGCCGACGGCGACGGGTGACGGTCTCCGTTCTTTCCTCCATAAGCGCACTCAGATTTATTTTTACCGCGAGCCGGGTCTGTAACTGGCTGACTGCCGGAAAACTGATTTTTACGGTAAAGCCCTCATCCTCCAGGCGGGCATTGATGCGACCGGCAATGTTTTCTGTGGCGTACAGGGCCGTGCCACGAAAACCTGTTTCAATCCCGCTGACGATTTTCTCCAGCTCAGGCCGGAACTGTGCTTCAGCCTCACGGTGCAGGCTGGTCACGGTCGATTCGATTTGCGTCATCAGTTCAAGGGCTTCCCTGCGATCACTGAATTTTATTTCGGGGCTGTCCGGGGCAAAATCTCGTTTCCTGTAATCCTCCCGGCCCTGGTTGTTGATACCGGACCATTGAGAAATTTTCCCCCATAATCCGGACTGAGACCTTCGTTGTTCTGCGTCTTCTTCCTCCAGCATTTGCTGTTCTTTGCGTTTACCGCTTCTGAAATAGTCATTCAGCTCCTCTTCCAGTGAGGTGCAGACCCCCGTCAGTAATTCCCGGGTTTTAGTATCGATCTCCTCCATGGCCATTCTGACATCAGTGGTCATCTGCTCCTGACAGTCCGCGATTTCCCGGATATCCGCAAGCAGGCTGGTGATATGCGACTGCAGTGACTGAATGCTTTGCTGTAGCCCCTGATGGCGTAACAACAGGTATTCACTGATATTTTCTGCATTCTGCATCAGTTTTGCGGCGGCAGAGTCAACCGCCAGTGCCGCAGCTCTGGAATGTGAGCTCTGTATGACTTCCGTTATCAGTTGATCGATAAGTGAGCCTTCCCACAGGTCTGTCGCCCCTTCAGTTGCCAGTTCACTGTCTTTACAGACGTATTCTTTTTTCATGCAACCGAAGGCACCTCTGATAAAATCATCGACCCAGGCTTCATCAACAGGAAGGGTTCCGTTTTTCCGTAACTCATGAAGCGCACGGTTAGCCAGGTATGCCTGGCGTGAGGATCCGGGATAAACGCGGGAGGCGGGCAGCACATCGCTGTTCAGCATTGCCGGAACTTTCTGGCGTACGGCATCTGCCCCATCGCCATTGCGGTCTTTCTCATCAAATTTATTGACCAGTACAAACAGGCGGCCGGCTGATACGTCAGCAATGGCATTAAGCTCTTTACGGACGTCTTCATCCGCTTTTGAGTTCATCTGGGTGTAATCCATCACAGCCAGAACCGCAGAGGCTTTCTGCAGTTGATCCCGCATCATCACTTCCATCTGCGGTTGTCCGGCCTCATTAGGGCCGGGGGTATCCAGCAGTGTGAGTGTTCCCTGGCATGCATCCATCCCCACCAGATGGCTGAATTCCACGTCGATCACCGGCAGTTTCTGCACTTCTGCGTATTCATCAAAAGGAAATTCAGTCCCCATTGCCGCAGCAAGACGAACCAGATCGTTTAACGATGCCAGTCCGGTAAAGATTTCCTCCTCCCCGTGGTATTCATTTTTGAGCCAGCCATCATCCGTCAGAATATCCAGCAGTTCGCGGGTATCCCCGGTTTGCTGCAGGGTCTGTGCGACCTGCTGTCCTGCCGGGGTGGCGAGTTTTTCCTGCAGTGTGATTAATAAATTGCGGACAGGCTGAATATGTTCCAGATGGAGAACCGGCTCAGTTTTTCCGGGAACGTGGCGGATGAGCGTCGGTACAGAGGTCATGGGGCGGTTACGGTTAGGCAGAATTTCCTGCCCCACAATGGCGTTGATGGTGGTTGATTTGCCTGCTTTCATCGTGCCGACAACAGCCAGCACCATCTCCCTGCGGGCGGTTTTGATTTGTTCGCCCTCCAGCTCCTCAATTCTTTTCAGTGCTTTCTGTTTATCAAAAAGCAGTCTGTTTTCGTTCTTACTGTCAGATAACACATCTGGCTCCTCAACCATTTGCCGGAGCAGATTAATGTTCAGTTGCAAAAGTCGGTCGGCTTCATCACAAAGCAGGGCGATGTTCTTTTCGTGCATTATTTAACCTTCCTAAGACGCATTTTCATGACAACCACGGAGGAGGTCATTTACTACAAACGATCGTTTATAACGATCGATATGATAGTAACGATCGATATATTCTATTAACTTGAGAAACACAACGCAAGGGGACAACCCGGGTATGGCTGCGTTTGCATAGTGTTTTCATGGAGTTAAAAATCTGTAACAACAGCCTGGTACATCACCACCGGGTTCAGAAGAAAATCCAGTTCCATACCGCGCGGGCAACAGAGACCACCGAGTCACGGACGGCGCGCAGAACCGTGCGTGCAACAGAGGCAATGCAGACGCTCTCCGCCGTGTCAAATATCCGGTCCACCGCACCGGTAAACTGTTCACGGGCCTGAGACCGGACAGACTCCGTGCGCAGCTCGTCCTGCAGGCGGGTCATCAGGGGACTGGCGGCATGGTCGGGAAGTGCTGTCATGAGCGCACTGACCAGCGTATCCAGTTCCCAGCCGGTGCGGGCCGATACGGCAACAACCCGATGTACGGGCCGGAACAGACGGAATACCGCCTCCGTTTTTTCGCGAATGTTCTGTGCCTGTGCGGGAGAAGGCTGAATACCGGCCATATCCCATTCATGGCAGGGCTCCGTTTTATCGGCCTGCATCACCACAAACAGTACCCGCTGATGTCCCCGGTGCAGGATGTGTCGCCAGAAATACTCATCCACAGACAGGGCACGGTCATCGGCTTTAATCAGCCACAGTACCAGGTCCAGTTCGAGCAGAATGTCACGGTACAGGGCTTCATACTCTGCATCCCTGTCCCGGCTCTCGCCCACCCCGGGCAGGTCAGTGATAACCATGCTGTGACCATGGCCATTCAGACGGAAGCGCTGCACTTCCCGGGGGCCGGCGTGAACATCACTGACCGGGGTGACCTCCCCCTGAAACAGCGCATTACAGAGTGAGGATTTACCGGCCCCGCTTTTACCCATAATGCCAGGCACGGGTTCGTGACTGGTGAGTTTGCGCAGATGTTCCAGGATGTGACGGGAAAGTGAGTAAGGCAGGGAGGAGAGCGGTTTTTCAATTGCCTCAATGGCATCAGACGGATTCATACATGTATTCCCGGTGAAAAAAGACAAAACCCCGCGCACCGGAAAGGTGGCGGGGGATTCACGGAAATAATATCTGTCTGAAATTATCTGGAATCGATTTGGCTGTTCTGCCTGGTTGCCACCAAATCATGGTACGCCTGCTCAATCATTTCATTCAGCAGTTTTTTTGGGAGGACACCACGACTTCGGGCAATACTTTCAAGCTGTTTGTGGATTTTTCCGGACAGTTTCAGAGGGACGGAACCATCAGCACGTTCATCACGCCTTTTTTGTTGCTCCCGGGCACTTTTCAGCTCATCAAGAAGAATCGCTTTATGCTGAATCCTGGGGGCCTGGAAGGAGACCTGCGTAAACTTCGCTCTGTTCCGTCTGGGATTACTTTCCAGTAAAAACTGTACCTGTTGCTCATTCCAGCCCTCCCAGTTATCAAACGTGGCGCAGGCAAACCAGTATTTCTGCTCCGGGGTAAGGGGATTCAGCGGGGTTCCCACACACCGGACCTGCATGGCGTTCCATAACCAGTCACACTGTTCACTGTCCCTGCTGTCCACCCACGAAAAGGGGGAGGGGTAATCATTGTTTATGCTGGCCCATTCAGAGAATACTGAGTTGATAATCGTCCTCGTAGCCTCTGGTCCGGATTTCAGCAGGTAACTGGAGCAGAACCATATAATTTCACGGTAGATTTTATCCGGATGCACGGTGCGCATCGGCTTTTCTCTGGGACCGGCAATCTTCGGTTGCGATGGAAACCCCGTGGCAAACCGCAGATGTTCCGGGGGCATTCCTGAACGTTTTTCAGGAATGGGTGTGAGTCCTGCGTTTCTGGTCTTTTCCGCTTGTCCGGTATTGCCTCCGGCCGGAGTGTTGTCGGGAGTATCTTCCGGAGGCGAGGTGTTTTCATTAGTTGGGGGAACAACAGCAGAACTGTCCATCTCCGGAATGGGTTGAGGGGCATAATCACTGTGGTAGCCAGGGGAAAGCGTTAAGTCCCGAAGGGTGACATCAGGTTCCGGGCAGTGAGTGCCACCGGGAGTGAACGGGAGTTGTTGCTTTTGGGAGAAAAATGTATTGTGAATGCGGGTATACAGCTGGAACAGAAAAAAATAAGATGCCCGTGGTTCTTTTTTTAACCACTGTGTATATTCCTCTATGGCACCGAGCTGTTGTTTGTGCCGTTTTACAGCATCGATATACGGACAGCTGGTGCAGATATCATCCAGTTCCTTTCCCACAATACACCTCACCTGCTTTTCTCACATTTGCAGATTTTAAAAAAGCAAACAAAAACCTCCGTACATGATGTACAGAACAATCTACCAGGTAGTGGCGTCAGAAAACCTCCGGGCCGCCTGCACTTTCCGGAATGCGCCGGTTATGAAAAACCGGAAATTCAGTCTCTGTTGTAAGATGTACCCTCTGATACTACGTTTTCTCTGTGTATTTAACTCACTGTATTTATTGTCTTTTTAAGCTTGACTGATATTCTCCGGTCATAGTGTGCCGGATATACATCCCGTAAACTTCTCATTTTTATATAAAAATACCTGCACTCTCTTCAGCGCATCTGTCTCCTTTAAGTAAAAAATGTTTTCACGTATTGCTGTAAATTCATTTTAAATCAGTATATTACCTTGATATTGCTGTCTCCTGGTTTGATGCGTAATCGTTCTGCCTTTCTGGATGATTCTGGTGCTTCCGGGTGCATTCTCCTCTGCACATGCAACAGTTCGTCATCGCCACGCTCCCAAAAAGCATATAAAAACGAATCGAATTTGATATTTTTTTCAATCGTTTTTCATAGGAATTTCGTAGGGTATTCTCCGCTATAACCTCCATATTTGCTGTCTTTTTCTTCATAAATCGTATGCAATATAGCCTGTCTGTCAAGACCTCTTCTCTGCTGTTGAGGAGACGATCTCATTTTTGGTCTTTTCCGGGAGAGAGGCTGTCAGATGAGCGAGCCGGATATACTGTCAGAGGTACACCCCGTAGCAGACCTGTGCTCCCATTTCCGCGATCCGGAACCAACAACACCCTACGGTTAATACCATTTGAAGCGTCAGGTACTGCAGGAAGTTCCCCCCTGCGCGGACATCGGTTCCTGCCGACATCTCACAATACGGCCAGACTGTCATGCAGTAACACCCGCATGCGGTCTGCGGTTTTAAGCGCACTCTCCCGTTTTCAGTGCACCGATAATGCGTCATAGTAAGTCTGGGGGAAGTTACGGAATGCCTGTTAAGTGGTGCCGTGGGTGGAGACAGCTTACTTTTCTACAGCAACTGCAGTCATTCAGGATGATCAGGAGATATTCTGTCAATGTCACGATCCTGCCATTTTCGTACCCGCTAAGATACTTCCGTTACTGATGCTGTCCGCTTTTCACCATTTCATCCTCACTGACAGGCGTTGCGTTTTGGGTCATCACCACAGCTTTACGTTTCTCTTTTAACCGGTAACGCTCTCCTTTGATATTCAGCGTGGTTGAGTGATGCAGCAGTCAATCCAGGAGCGCTGTTGTCCGGCAACCACCATATCAACTTCTTCCCGGGTGTGGCGGAGAGGTGGTATCCTGGCTGAGTTTCGAAGCGAACCGTTCTTTTTGACGGGCGCATTTTACGTCCGGGCTGAATGTAGTAACGCGGCATGGAACGTCGGCCCGTATACCATTGCCTTAATCTCCGCAAAGATAACCTCGTCATTCCGGACATTCTCTGTAAGCGTCGTCTGAGTACCGTCTGGTCCCGAATCCAGGATCCTGTAACTTAAGCACCCACTTATTTTGCAGGTGGACACCTCATGCGCGCTAAAGAAAGACTTCCCCGGAAACACTATTCCCCTGAATTCAAAATGGAACTGGTCAGGCTGGCTCTTGAAGAAGAAGGCAGTATTGCCGCACTGGCCCGGAAACATGACGTCAATGATAACCTGCTCTTTAAATGGATAAGGCTCTGGCAGCGTGAAGGGCGGGTCTGTCGGCCCCGAAAAAACTCATCGTCGCTTCCTGCCCTGATACCCGTGCAGCTTCAGGCGGGCTCTTCTCTCCCAACCTTCGAACTACCATCCTGCTCTCCTCCCGCTACCTGCCACATAAAATGTCGGGGAGGAGAAATAACACTGACTCATCCCTCTGCTGAACTCATGAGCACTGTCCTGCGCGAACTGATGCGGGGGCCTGTATGATAAATCTTCCCGCAGGCACAAAAATCTGGCTGGTTGCCGGTATCACCGATATGCGCAACGGCTTCAATGGCCTCGCCGCAAAGGTGCAGACCGCGCTGAAAGATGACCCGATGTCCGGCCACGTCTTCATCTTCCGGGGACGCAGCGGCAGTCAGGTAAAACTGCTCTGGTCCACCGGCGATGGTCTGTGCCTGCTGACAAAGCGACTAGAACGTGGTCGCTTCGCCTGGCCCTCAGCCCGCGATGGCAAAGTGTTCCTGACGCCGGCGCAACTGGCGATGCTGATGGAAGGTATCGACTGGCGACAGCCAAAGCGGTTACTGACATCCCTGACCATGTTGTAGCGCTCTTTATCCTGGTTGTCGCAGAATAAGCCTGGTAAAATACAGGCTTATGAACGACACCTCTTCTGACGACATCCTTCTGCTGAAACAGCGCCTGGCCGAACAGGAAGCGTTGATCCACGCCCTGCAGGAAAAGCTGAGCAACCGGGAACGCGAAATAGACCATCTGCAGGCGCAACTGGATAAGCTGCGCCGGATGAACTTCGGCAGTCGTTCCGAAAAGGTATCCCGCCGTATCGCGCAAATGGAAGCTGACCTGAACCTGCTGCAGCAGGAAAGCGATACGCTGACCGGCCGGGTGGATGACCCGGCAGTGCAGCGCCCGCTGCGTCAGACCCGCACCCGCAAACCGTTCCCTGAGTCACTCCCACGGGATGAGAAGCGGCTGCTGCCGACTGAGCCGTGTTGCCCGGAGTGCGGTGGTTCGCTGAGTTACCTGGGTGAGGATGCCGCCGAACAGCTGGAGCTGATGCGCAGCGCCTTCCGGGTTATCCGGACAGTCCGTGAAAAGCATGCCTGCCGTCGGTGCGATCGCATCGTTCAGGCCCCGGCTCCTTCGCGCCCCATCGAACGGGGGATCGCCGGACCGGGGCTGCTGGCCCGAGTGCTGACCTCAAAGTATGCAGAGCACATACCGCTGTATCGCCAGTCGGAGATCTATGCCCGCCAGGGTGTAGTGTTGAGTCGTTCTGTACTGTCGGGCTGGGTGGATGCGTGTTGTCGTCTGCTGGCACCGCTGGATGAAGCCCTTCAGCACTATGTCCTGACCGACGGCAAACTCCATGCTGACGATATGCCTGTCCCGGTGCTGTTGCCGGGCAATAAGAAGACGAAGACCGGGCGCTTATGGACGTACGTTCGAGACGACCGCAACGCCGGATCAGCGCTGGCCCCCGCAGTGTGGTTCGCTTACAGCCCGGACAGAAAAGGTATCCACCCTCAGACCCATCTTGCAGGCTTCAGTGGCGTACTGCAGGCTGATGCCTACGCCGGGTTCAACGAGCTCTACCGCGACGGCCATATAAAGGAAGCCGCGTGCTGGGCCCATGCCCGCCGAAAAATCCACGATGTTCACGTCCGTACCCCGTCAGCCCTGACGGAGGAGGCGCTGAAACGGATCGGCGAGCTGTATGCCATCGAGTCGGAGCTCAGAGGTAAAAGAGCAGAGGAACGGCAGGCAGTCCGGCACCAAAAAGTGCTGCCGCTGCTGGCGTCACTGGAGGGGTGGCTGCGGGAGAAACAGAAAACCCTCTCAAGGCACTCAGAACTGGCGAAGGCGTTCGGGTATGCGCTGAACCAGTGGCCGGCGCTGACCCGCTATGCAGAAGATGGCTGGGTGGAGGTGGATAATAACATTGCCGAAAACGCCCTACGACTGGTCAGTCTGGGGAGAAAAAACTGGCTGTTCTTCGGCTCGGATCATGGTGGTGAGCGCGGTGCGTCACTGTACAGTCTTATCGGGACGTGCAAATTAAACGGCGTGGATCCGGAACGCTATCTGCATCATGTACTTGATGTCATCGCCGACTGGCCTGTGAACCGGGTGGGTGCTCTGCTCCCGTGGCGGGTTACTCTGCCTGCCTGACCAGCTTCACTTCGTCAATACGGTTCTCACTGCACGCTTACCATTCTCTGCCAGGCATATGTCGATGTAATCCATAAACGATTTCAGCTTACCCCTTTTGTGGCCAGTCTTTCTGGCTGGCGGTTCAGGGGATGTTTTCTGGTTATCGTGTACCACAAAACAGGGATATTGCCCCGATAGTCACATTTCAGATTGATCGCGGTCTGAAGATGTGGCACTGAGGTAACGTGCTGGTGTCACTGGTATTGCTGAAGTTATGGTTTTTCGGGGTCAGGTGAGCCTGTTGTGTGTATGCTTTTTGTTCAGGTCAGAGGGGGACTGTGTGGACAGCGGCTTTTGTCTCCGGGCATTCACGCCTGAACGATGAATGCGATTTTCAGCAATATTTGTCTTTGTGACACTCTCTGGTTGAGAAGCTAATGCGCGCCCCTGTTTCCACAGAGAATGAGGCTTGCCATCAGCCGAAACATCAGTATTCCACGCCATACAGACGGCGCCTGACCATGTGCTGATGCAGGTAAAATGTTTCACTACAACTGTTCGGGTTGCTATGCAACGAAACAGCGATTCTCACGATCTTTAACTGCAACGTTTTTCCGCCTGAAAGCTGACTGCCTCCTGCTGAGGTGGGAGGCTATGATTCAGTGCGTTTATAGTCTCCGGGGTATGCATGTACCGGAGCATACCATTTCTGGTGGATAACAAGCCGGCACATTCAGACTGCAGTGAAGATGGAGGCACCTGGTTGTGAAGAACGTTTCTGCCCGTGGCTGCTTCGCATCATCAATGGTATTCATACCCGCTCAGAAATGACCGGGTGCTGAAGCCCTCCGTTATCGCGCAGTATAATGACGTATATGATCTGTGGACGAGTGAGCGGCGTGCCTGATGTACGCCGCTATTACTGTATTTTACCACAGGGCTGGTTTTCTGCTGCCAGCCCTGTGGTTCTCAGACATCAACTGTGAGCGGCATCAACCGATGTACGGTATGCCATAAGCACGTACTGATCCATCAGATTTGTCAGTGGTTCACTCTGACCCTGACGTGCAATGATCCATTGCTCCAGATCTTTTTCTGATTTGTGTTTCAGGTTTTTCGTCCAGTCGTCAAGGCTGTTTCCGGTCATTAAGTCAAGCCAGCAGAGCCAGACCAGTTTGAGACGTAACTCCGTGCCGCCAAACTGACGGAAGAGGCTGATCAGTTTGTTTGCCAGAGAATGTTGCTTCAGGCGCTCACATTCAGACAGCAGGATCCCTTCCAGCATCGGATGATGAACCAGCAGGTGTTCGCTGGTGCATAAATTCACCACCAGATCATCATCCAGGGACGGGGAGCTCCGTTTGTCCGGACCATAAATCAGCCGGTGCAGACTCTGGGGAACGATGGCAATCTCCGGTTTTTCGCCATTGAATGACACCCACCCGGGCGTCAGATTATGGAAATAGTAGATATTCGGATGACACACGCCCCATGATACGGCGTGCCGGGTGAAGCCGGTCAGCCATTTCTGGTAGTTTTCATGGAGCAGCTCGTAACGGGTCTGATACTGTTGTTTCATTTTCATATTCCTCACGGGGGATAACAGGCAGCAGAGCGCCGCCGGCAGGCCGGAGATTGCGTCTGCTGTGGGCGAAGGGTTAGTGGTTAAAAATTACGGACGGGACTGTGCAATACGCGCCTGCAGCCAGGCTTCCACTTCACTTTTCAGCCAGCGGGAGCTGCGCCCCATTTTGATGGGCGCAGGAAAGCCCCCATCTTTGATGAGTTTGTCAAACCACTTATCGGTTAGGCCGGTCAGTTGAGTGATAAACGCCATGTCGACCATCTGGTCATCCATCAGCGAAACTGGGGTAGCCATGAGAATGTTCCTCCGGATGTTGTTAAACCAGCCGGTGTGGTCATGAAAACAGCGCGCCACCTTCACCGGCATAACAACCGGGGAGAAACGTAAAAAATAATCGGGAATGTGGCTGTCCGGAGATAAACGGGGGGATTGCGATGGCAGAGCCGTAGCGGAATCCCGGAGGGGGGTGTTGCGAAAAGATGCTTCCGCACGCACGCGCGATAAAGAGGGGATAGTTTTCGTGAGGACAGGGAGAGAAGCAGGCGTTCTGATAATTGCAGAGTTGTTTTCGGAGGTGGTTACAGTGAGTCAGCCCGTTCCTGGCGAGCAGGAGACTGATATCACCGATGGGATAAGGTTGTCTGATTGGTATTATAAATATAAGAAGTCATCAGAGAGTAACGTAAAGGATTTGCCAGAATAACCTAAGAGAGTAAATCTCTCCGGTAACAGAGCGCTGTGAAGCATTCTGTATCAGAGTGCAGATACATGAACACTGATGCGTAAAATCAGCAGTGACACGCCAGCTCCCCCTATGCCCATTCCTGTATAAGACATGAACTGAGTGTATTAATGCTTCTGCCCTGAGACTGAGCCGGTGAGTGAGGGGCTGAGAAATCCCTCTTGACACAGCTCTAACCAGAAATACTTCCCCGGTTGTTGCGGTGCGTCCGGATCCCCGATAACGGAACACTAAGGCTGTATTGCGGGACACCGGGTAAGTAGCAGCCCGTAAGGCGTTCTGTCAACGCCAGAAAAAATGATTTCCCACACGCGTTATAGACTCACTCCTGTGGACCTGGAAGCCCGTAACTCTGCGGTTGCCCACTGACTGACGGAACTGACCGCAAATTTTACGAGTGCGTGCTGGGCTTCAGTCTGGTCACCTGAGCGTTCGGTAACGGAGGCGCGGGCGGTAATAGGCTGATTTTCAGGTATTACCGGCTTACAGCGTGTGGTTGATATTGAGGGGCTGTGAGTTTCGCGTATTTGTCAGAAACCCAGACGAGTTTTCCTGTATGGGACGAAATAAGGCAGCGGCAATACCTGGAAAAATTTAATATGGTATGAAGGAGAACCTGTCGGTTACGCTTAATATACCCGGTACACTGTCAGCTCAGGGGATACATGAACCGTTATCTCACCAGCTACACAGTATATACACACTGACGCTGACAGTAGTCAGCAGGACCACAATAATCAGTGCCAGCAGTATGGTAACGATACGGTCTGTATTCCGGTAATAGCCGAAGGGGTCGACAGAACCACAATACGGGCAACACACTGTATTATGAGTAATCGCGTTTCCACAGTCCCTGCACTTCTTTTTGCGTATCACCATCACTCCCTCCTCACAGCCTTACCCGTAACCGGTTTTTTACATTAAAAAAACAACGCTGAAAATTCAACCGTCAGTCCGGAGACGACCGTTCGGGTTATCACAGAGTGCCTGAGACAGTGTCCTGCCGGAGGTCACTTCAGGGACTCTGCGCATTTTTTACGACGTGGCTATTCCGTATGAACCATACGGAGATTTAACCATGACCTACAAATACAACCCCTTCTGGCAGCAACGTATTCGTGAGACGGTGCGGCACGCACTGAATGTTCATCCCCGCCTGACGGCATTGCGGGTTGACCTGCGTTTCCCGGATGTACCGGCAGCAACGGACGCAGCTGTGATATCCCGCTTCATCAATGCCCTGAAAGCCCGAATCGACGCTTACCAGAAACGTAAGCATCGGGAAGGTAAACGCGTGCATCCCACCACCCTGCATTACGTCTGGGCCCGGGAGTTTGGGGAGTGCAAAGGTAAAAAACACTATCACCTGATGCTGCTGGTTAACCGGGATACCTGGTGTCGTGCCGGTGATTACCGTGCTCCGGGATCACTGGCCGGGATGATTAAACAGGCGTGGTGCAGTGCCCTGGGAGTGGATGTCGGGTGCCATGCCACGCTGGTGCATTTTCCGGCCTGGCCGGCGGTGTGGCTGGAACGCGATGATGACACTGGCTTTCAGCAGGTGCTGGAACGTGCTGACTATCTGGCGAAGGAACATACCAAAGCTCACTGCACCGGTGAGCGCAATTTTGGCTGTAGCCGGAGTTGAGCACGACTGGCGCGCCAATATCCGGCAAACCAAAAGTATGGGTTGTTGTCTGGCGGCAACGATGTATCCACTCGCCCACTGACTGTTTTTTACGTCAGTGTTCCATTGTGTGACAACCACAGTGCTGTAACAGCAACCAGCCTGCTTTACCCAAACTCCAGTCCAGATTTTAACTGAACCGCCATTCACACCCTGACCACGCTGCCCGTACCGGGACGGCTGTTGCCTGCGTGTCGTCTGGCGGCTGAGGTATATGACTATGTACGCAAAATCCTTTATCGCTCTTGATGGCAACGGACGTCTGACGGGCGCCCGTACTGCACAGGCCGCACCTTATGCTAACTACACCTGCCACTTGTGTGGCAGTGCACTCAGATACCATCCGCAATACGACACTGAACTTCCCTGGTTTGAACACACTGACGACAGGCTGACAGAGCACGGTCAACAGTGCCCTTATGTCAGGCCGGAGCGCAGAGAAATACAGTTGATTAAACGTCTGCAGCAATTCGTACCGGATGCCTTACCCGTGGTGCGTAAAGCCAGCTGGCACTGCAGACAATGTCACCACGATTATTATGGGGAGCAGTACTGCACACACTGCCAGACCGGAGGATTCAGTATTCCCCGGACAACTCAGGAGGAAATATGCGAATTCTGAACTGTTATATGGCGAATGACAGCAAAGGCCATTTTGTTACGGCGAAAGAAGCTGCGAAGCACAACCGACAGGACGTTTTGTGCTGTGTGTCCTGTGGATGCCCGTTAACACTTCAGCGGGGCAATGACGGACAACCACCGTGGTTTGAACATGACCAGATGACTGTCGCTGAGAAAATCCTGCTGCGATGCACCTGGCTTGACCCGGCAGAGAAAGAGGCCCGTCGTTTGCATCTGCAGGGTATGACGGTTCCGGATTATACGGTGAAGGTGAGAAAGTGGTTTTGTGTGATGTGTGACGAAGATTATGAAGGAGAAAAGTGCTGCCCGCGTTGTGGTACCGGGGTATACAGCAGGGAGGGGGGGCTGCAGGAAGGCAACTGGAAGGATAGGAACTGAGCGGTTCAGTCGCGGAAATCAGTTGCAGAGCTGTAATGATATCTCCGGGAGTGCTGCGTTGGTAGGGGCATCCCGGGATAGAGAAATTTTAGCACTTTGCCCTGAATGATTGTAGACGTTCCGAGTACTCGTACCGGTCTGAGTTATTACAGTTAGATATTCACTTTTTCTCCCGCATACTTCACATCTGTCAACGACGGATGAAAAGTGGTTCTTCCGCAACCTGGGTGGAAGAAAATGGATGAAACTTTCTGGCGAACAAGGATCTAAGCTGTTTTAAGTTATGGGCAACGCAATGCACTCTCTTAAGACACTTCTACAGTTACCTTGCGGATGGCGATGCAGTCGACAAATTATTAGCTCTGACGGTATAACCCTCCA
>ULYA01013658.1_pt1 | contig 95703 bp, 96 predicted proteins | sample 1961821 | NCBI WGS metagenome assembly ULYA01 (sample SAMEA4835853, study PRJEB28245) | human gut metagenome | biome: gut microbiome; material: fecal sample | place: Denmark | collected 2008 | reverse complement strand
AATTCATATTTAATTGGCTTCTTGTAACTGACTGTACAGTTGACTATCAATCTTATAAATTCCCTGATAGGGCTGTTCAACATAGTATTTCCCACTATCCTCATATGCAAAAAGTGTACTTGTTCCTGTCTCAAACTGAAAATCAATTTTAATATAACTTTCCGCTTGTGGGACATCTTGAACACTTTCCTTATTAGTCGGTTCAGAACTGGAAATATTGGCGATTATTTCACTTATCCAAGTTTTGTCTGAATGACTTACTGTGTTTCCCCCGACAGTTATATCAATAGATGTAATCTCGTCGGTTTGAGGTAGCGTAATAGGATCTGCCTTTTTTCCACACGCAACTAAAGTCAATACACAAGCAAGACACAAAAATATAGAAACATATTTTTTCATAAGCATATTACCTCACATAGTTTGTTTGCACCATTATAATATAGCAGAGTAAAAATAACTATCAAAAGAAAGTAAAATATTTGTGAAGCCAAACCGTTTTCACTAAACATCTCCAAAAATTCAAGATAATCATCAATATACAAACAAACTGGGATTTAACTATCAACTTCTAAAATCTCATCAGCTAAAATTTCCAAAATAACTTCTTCATTATCAATTGTCATAAATTTATAGGAACCATTATCAAAGATAACATCACCAAATTCGTTAACTAATTCATCGTTATACATTATTGATTTACATTGAATTGTTTTTAAATAACATACAGTTCCATTCCAAATTCTGATTTTTATAATATATTCTGACCCATCTTTATATACATCTTCAATTTCATTATCATTATTTGACAAACGCTTTAAAACATAATCCATATTAATATCACCTGCAACTTCAGATTTGTTATCCTCATTCTACCATACTCCAACTGTGTTTTCTATCTTTATTAGACAAGGACAATCAGTTTTTATCTGACTGCCCTCATCATTATCAAAGAATTATCTTTCTATATCTCGTTTCTTTCTTCGTGCCTTGATACGCTCCTGTCTTTCTTTTTCCCTTACTTCTTTTTCGGCTCGTTCCTGCGCTTCCTTAAAAGAAAAAAGCTGCTTCACTTTTTCTGTAAAAAGTTTAGCAACTTCGGGGAAATGCTCCAACGCTTGAAGAAATGGTCTGCATTTTTCTTTCAGTTCGTTGTATCTGTTTCTCATATTTTCAAGTGCGTTGGCACTGTCATAATATTTCTGTTGATAGTATCGGAGATTATCCTGCAAATTTCCAATTTCTCCTCGGCTTGTAACTCCCTCCTTTGCAAGTTCGGTCAGTTCTGCATAATCTTCTTTGGATATTGCCATCTTGCCGGTAAAAGTTTTCTGCCCCATATTGTCAATCTCGTATAAGGTTTTGGAGATTTTGTGAGTTGATTTATACTTTACCTGCTCTTTTTGAATACACTCCTCTAACTTTTCTAAACGCTGTTTGTCCTGCTTTATTTGATATTGCAGGGAAGTTAGGTGTTCGGCTGTACTTCCGTATTCTCCACGCTGAAAACCTTTGAACCCTTTCTCTGTCATATGGTTGAACAACTCATCTTGCAGAATACTGTATGAAGCTCTGAACATAGGCTTTCCATTTTTTCGTAAAAGTGGATTGCCTTTTTCATCAACCAGTGGAATATCTGACTTCCATTTCTTTGAATGGCTGATCTGATTGACTACTTCTTTAACTGTTCCTCTTAGTTCGGGATCTTTACAACGCTTGCTCCACAAGATTTCTTTTTCTACTACTGGCAAAACCATAGCGTGAAGATGATAGTGATAAACTTCTTTTCCTAAGTCCTCTGTTGCTGCCAAATTGATTTCATCAGCGTGCATAACTGCCGATATTACATTATCAGCACCAAACTTTTCTTCGATAAAATGAAATGCTTCTTCATAGAACTGCTTTGCATATTCATAGCCACCATTACGCTCAAAATACATTGTGTTCACATCAATCACAATCTCATTGAAAAGGGTAGCGTCTTTTCTCAATCCTCGAAGAGATACTTTTCCGTCCTGTTCCATCTGCTTTAATTGTTCCATATAGGTTGGGGAAGTCGGTTCTTTGAAATGCACATTATAGGGTATTCGCTCCGCAATCACATTCATATTTTCATAGGTTTCATTCTTGCGTTCGTTATGCCTTTCTGCTTTGCTCACATCTGAAGAAGTGTACTTTTTTACTCTCGCACAACTCATATCTGCCTTACTATTTTTTGCCATTTTGAATCTCCTTTCTCAGCTGGGCGAAGCCATTACACTACATTCTTTGAATGTGTGTAACCCACTATGACACTTTCAGACTTCGTCTGCAAAGATGTCGTGGGCAAGGGTGTTCCCCCTTGACCTCCTTAGATACCTCTCTCACAAAAATAGACCGTCCCATCAGCAGACAGTCTACTTTTATTCGTTCGGCTTATCGCTCACCGGCAAGTACCAGTACCATTGAAAGCCTACCTTTTTTGAAAGAGCACCGGCTTTCATCTTTGCCTTTTTAATGGTCGATTTCTTGAACCCTGCAGCTTCCAATTTCTCCTCACATTCCGAAGTAAGCATTTCGCCATCTTTCAGCATTTCCAAGATCATTTCTGTTGCCTTTACTTCCTTTTCGTTTGGTCTACCCATTTTAGGAGCAAGGGACTGGAATGCTTGCTCTGCTGTCATTTCCATTTCAGAGATAAAGTTCACTCCTTTTTCTGCAACCTCAAATAGAATTGCTGAACCTGTTGGAGCGAGGTTTGATTTTACTTGAACCATATATCTTTCTGAGGGTGCTTCTTTGTTCGGTGTGCGTGTGATTGCAATAATGCTTCTTACTGCTCCTGCAATATCAATAGAACCATTCGTGCGATATAGTGGGTTGGTATCTTTCATCTTGTTCATATGAGCGATAATCACAATCGCACATCCAGTATCTTTCGCAACAGCGATTAGATGATTAAACTCTGCTCGTGTTTCGTTGGCATTATTCATTGAACAATCTTCGCCAATATAAGAACTCATCGGGTCAAGAATTAAAAGTTTTGCGTGATACTTTTCGATTGCTTCAGCAATACGGTTATCTCCAAAAGACAAGGACTTTACATCTTCCTTGATAAAGATAAGATTTTCTCCTATACCACCAGCAGCATTGAAACGAGGGACTACTGTATCATCGGCATCATCTTCCGTTGTCTGATAGATAATCGTCATAGGCTCTGTTTCGTCTGTGTCAGTAAATGGAAGTGGTTCTCCTTTTGAAAGTAAGGCAGCGATTGAAAGCATTAACTTGCTTTTTCCATCGCCAGGATCACCCTGCAAAAGTGTAACTTTACCAAAAGGGATATACGGATACCAAAGCCATTTCACTTCTTTTGGTTCAATTTCACTTGCCTTGATAACTTCAAGAGGTACACTTACATTCATTTCATTTTCCATTTGTTTCATAATTTTTGTTCTCCTTTTCAATTAAATTTGTGGGTAGCACAAGTTCATTCATACAGAAACAGTACCCACTCGTGTTCCTGCACATTCTCATTTTGGGGCATACCACCTCCTTTCGTGGTGAAAATAAAAAACCACAGGTAAAGATACTAAGCCTTGTTTGTGTCATTTCTTGGGGCGTAAATAGGGCATATATCCCATTCTAAGCCTTTCAAAAATCTCACAAGGTATTTGTACGAACCTGTGGTTATGTATTAAGTTATAGGAATAAAAAAGCAGCTAATCCTAAGACTAACTGCTTTGTAAATATTGATATTCCTTTTTAGTTTACAAACGATTTAAAATAGTCGCTAAGTTTTCTTTATGCCATGAAGCACCAACCATTGTCTTATTTACCTTAAATGATAATGTACCCTTTGATGTAGCAACTTCTAATTCATAAGACATCAATTTTTTATTGAATTTAGTGCTTGCTATTTCTTCCTTTGGAACGAAAAGAAATGCTTCATCTTCTAATTTGCCCGTTGCATTATTTAAACCGATAATAGCAATACCACTATCACTAAAGTTTATTGCGTAATACTGCATTGAAAGAGCAGTGGCAATCGGTCCAAGAGCATATGTGAATTTACTCGGAAATATAACTCCAATAATAGATGAATTTTCATTAAATGCAATATCTTTCTTGTTTAGATATTCTCTAATATCTTGTTCTTTTAGCATTTTAATATCCTCCTGTAAAATTTAATTTGTCGTAAATGGTTATTCTCATTTTATCATTCGAGAAAAACGATTACAATAAATATCATCCTATTATAAAAATATAATTAAACGAATAACGCAGATAAACCGACAAAAATACACATTACTCCAAAAATCATACACAGTACATTTTTGATACCGACTTTTTTGTTAAGTACGAAAGATGATGGATTTTTAGGGTTTATATATATACGATATTCATTTCCCTTAACCATGTCCTTATCTAACTTCTTAAAGCTGTATGTGTTAGAACACTGACGGACATATGTTTTTCCATTGTACTTGTATTTAAAAATAGGAGCATAGCTTGATACTGTTTTACTTGGATACGAATTATAGCCTTGATAGACACCAATAATTTCTTCATTACAAATGGCAACAGATTTAATATTATGATAAAAAATCAGCGTAATCATTCCTCCTATTGTAACGCCTATTAATACAAATGTGTATTTGGCTCCGCCTGGGATAAGAAAACATATAAAAGCTAATAAAAGCCCACCGAATATCAACGCAAGAAACTTAAATGATTCGGGATCCATCTTATGCATTTTTTGTTTAAAAGCCATATAAACAATCCAACCAAAAGCTGCTACACAAAATAATAATTCAAATCCTTCAAAGTCCATTGTTTATCCATTCCTTTCCTTCAATCTTACTTACTGATATGTTTCTTATGCGTTAATGTCAAAGCAAGATATTTTTTATTCTTAATCGTTTGCATTATTTTGATTTTGTTTTTTCCACTCTTTGTAATCTTCTTTTGTTTCTTGTAAGCTTCTCACATCTTCCATTTTTTCTAAAATCACTTCTACATCTGGTTGACTGTGCTGTTCTGGTAGAGAATAGAAAATAATGTTATCATCATTTGTATATACTGAAATATTAAAAACCAAATCACTTTCTACAATTTCCTGCATGATATAGGAAATTTCTTCTGCATATTCCTCGTCTGTTTTTCTCTCATTAAGATATATACTTGTTTCTATTTCATATTCTCTTTTTTTCAGATATTCTTTTACACTTTCCTTACCATTCCATTCTGTCGTTGTTGTATGCCCTTGTACTTCAAGTTGATAATTTTTTATGAAAGGCTTATCTTGAAATAAAGGAGTTGCAAGTTCTTCTATTTCATCAGAATAGTAATAAACATGATAACCATCCTTAAAAAGACCAGTATTTCGTGCATATACAGCAGCAGTTTGAGAAGAATTTTCTTTACTAGAAACTTCTACGCTAATCCAATTCAATCCAATTTTTTCTTCTTTGTACTTCTTCACTTCTTTAATGGTAAATTCTTCATTGTATTTGTCCTTTAATTTTGCTAATACATATTTTTGTGCTTCTTCACTTGAATTAAAATCATGAGAATAACCACCACAACCACTTAATAGCCCTAAACAAAGTACACTTGCTATAATACTCAATACAATTTTTTTATATCGCATATTCGCCACCTCAATGTGATTTTATGATTTAACACAATTTTATAAACTACAAATTGTTTGAATGGTATTTTTTCTGTGTTATTTATAATAGTAATACCAATTTCCACTATATTTTTCATCACATTCTTCTTGCGAGGCAAAATCACAATCTTTTATTCCTTGAATTGGATAATTAAGTTTTTTCAACTGTTCTTTATGATATAAATTTATTCTTTCAGTAAGTCCGCTTTGTCGTGCAGCTTTTAATTTTGCGTTTGTGCGAAAAATATAGGATACAAAATAATTTTCTGGCTGAATATATGCTCCGAAATCAATGCTTTTGTCTATATCAGCAAAATGCATTTTAACATTGTCCATGCAACTTTTCATTATTTTCTTCCATTTCATTTCTTGTTCCATACTTATCATTTTCCACCTTTGTAAATTTGGATTTGTTTTTAATATTATACTTCATCAGAATAAAGAATGGAAGAAATTTTCTACCTCCACAGCCTAATAGAACGCTATTTTTTTATACTTATAGTCCGCTTCGACCATACTCACGACTTAATGACTTCTTGAATACTTCCCTAAAAAGAAAAACTGCCATCAGTTGACAGCAGTTTCCTTTCGGCTGGTATTTCATTATGAATACACAATATCATTCAGTACAATTTCATCTACACGGGCTTGAATGTTATTCATCAATCCTATCCATCCCATCATATCCTCAGATTTTAGCTTTTCCGTCACACCTTGCCTTGCAGCCATTTCTTTTATCAGATAATCAGCCATATTACACGCTGAAGTATCTATTTGAATAAGGTGTTCATTTAACTTTCCACTTACAAGCAAAGTAAAATAGAATGCTTTTCTGTGTTCTCTTAAATATCCTTCTCTCATTCTTCCGTATTTTGAGAGGGTAGGTGGTTCTTCTATCATCAAGCAGGGATAGTAGTAATCTCCGATGAGTTCGTACTGGATACCGGTTCTTTCATCTGTGATAAATCTTTGCATTGTGCTTTCTCCTTTTGCTTCTTATGGTAAAACTCCAAGGTTTTCTTATTATGGTTTATCTTTTTGCATTTCTCAGAACAGAATTTCTGCTGACTATGTGTAGGCCAGTAAATACTGCCACACACCTCGCATTGACGCTGACGATAATAGTGATCGCCTTTTTCTGCTACTCTATCAGCTTTTACTTTGTCCTGTCTTGCTTGGTTGCAGCACTCCTTGGCGCAGAAAATCTGTCGGTTGCTTGTAGGGATAAATTCTTTCCCGCAATGAGGACATACTTTCTTTTTAACGATTACACCACCATTTTCAGCGATTTTCTTCGCCTTTCGTTTCTCTCGATAGGCTTTTTCTCGCTTACGCTGTTTTGCCAATCGCTCCATTTCTTTCTGTTCTTCCTGTGCCTTTATTTCAGCAAGTTCTTCTTCCGTATAGGCAATATCTACTTGCCCAACATAGTTGAAATAAATATCAACTTTTTGTGTTCGGGATTTTCCCACTCCCTCTGCTTCATAAACAACAATCTTGTCAATGAGTTCGTGGAACATCAAATCAGAGATTTCAGTCGGTTCTTTATACTTGCGTATCAGTGATATAAAATGCTTCACATCAACCTTATTTACTTTTTCTTCGGCAAGTTCCTGTTCCATCGCTTCAATCTTCGTTTCCAGTTCTGCCTGCTCATCATCATACTGCTTCATTAGTTGCTTATATTGTCTTTCGGGCAGTAATCCCGATATAAGATTTTCATACAAGCCACGAATAAGGGTAGTCAGTTCATCATATCGCTTACGATAGCGTTGCAATTCTGATTGATTTTGTTTCGGCTTATCCGCTTGCTTATCATTCCAAAGTGCTTGCAGTTCCTTTGCAAAGGCTTCTTCGTCATTCAGAACGAACCTTGAAAAGCGTTTTACCGTTGATAATATCAAGGCTTCTACATTATCAACACTAATGGAATGAGCAGTACAGGAGTTTACTCTGCTGGCATATCCACCACAGCGATAAGAATACTGTAAGGAACGGTCTTTTTTGCTGTAATGTGTCTGTAAGGTCAATCTTCTGCCACAATCCGCACAATATAGATAACCGCTTAATCGGTTTGTGTGTGTACCTCTTGCAGCTGTTCTGTTTGCTCGTTGCCTTCTTCTTTGCACACTGTCCCAAAGTTCTTGCGATATGATAGGCTCGTGAGTGTTATAAAACACATATTGTTCTTCTTCATCGGTACTTTTTCTCTTATGCAGCTTAAAATTCGTGCTGACAGACTTTCTCAAAACAGTATGTCCAAGATATTCCTGTCTGTCTAAAATCTTTCTAACGCTTGATACACTCCAAATACAAGGGTCTGCAAACTTTATTCCGTTATATTGTTCGGGGTGATATTCTTTAGCGTGTGCTGCTGGGATTAAAACCTTTTCTTCGGTCAGTATCTCTGCAATTTCTCGTGGACTTTTACCATCGTTTGCAAGCAGAAAGATATGCTTTACCACCTCAGAAGCCATAGGATCAACCACAAGCGTTTGTTTGTCGGTTGGTAATCGGTTATAGCCATAAGGAATTGAACCGCTACAACGCTTTCCATCTTTCATACGAGCGTCAAATACAGCCTTGATTTTGTTGCTTGTGTCTTTGGCATACCACTCATTCATAATATTCAAGAACGGGGCAAAGTCATTATCTGAAGCATTATCACTATCAATACTGTTGTTTATTGCAAGGAAACGAACATCTTTCTGTGGAAATAAAACTTCCGTATAAAAGCCAACTTGCAGATAATTTCGCCCTAATCGGCTCATATCCTTAACAATGATTGTTGCGACATTGCCTGCTTCCACTTCTTTAATCAATGCTTGAAAGCCTGGGCGATTGAAATTCACACCCGAAAAACCATCATCCGTAAAATGTCGAATGTTGCCGAACCCATTTCTACGGGCATAATCTTCCAAGTATTTCTTCTGATTGATGATTGAATTTGATTCGCCGGTAAGGTCATCATCTCTTGATAAACGCTCATAAAGTGCGGTAATCTTTGAAGTCCTTGACATTCTCTTAACCTCCTTTCGTTATGTAATCTTGTAATTTAAAAAGGACGATGTTTATCGTCCTGTTAAAGTATAGCCCTCAGGATTAAGTTCAATTGCTGTAACCGTTTCTCCAAAAGTAGATGCCCAAGAGTCGAAATGTTGTAAGTGCATTTTTTTAAGTTCATCATACTGAAGATAACGCTGCATGGTATATAGCTCTGCCATAGAATTACTTACAGGGGTTCCTGTTGCAAATACAATCCCTTTATTATTTGTAATCTCATCCATATATCTGCATTTCATCAACATATCACTTGATTTTTGAGAATCAGTTGTGGTAATTCCTGCGACATTACGCATTTTTGTAAAAACATACAAATTTTTAAACGCCTGTACCTCATCTACAAATAGCTTATCTATCCCTAATTCTTCAAAGGTTACAACATCATCTTTTTTATAATCATCATTCAGTTTTTTAAGTTTTGCCTCCAAGCCTTTCTTTGTTTTTTCAAGCTGCTTAACGGTGAATTTTTGGTCTCTTTCCCTTTTGTACTCACTGATAAATTCCACAATTTCATCAATTTGACTTTGTAGTTCATACTCTTGTCGTTCTTTAGAGATTGGAATTCTCTCGAATTGACTATGCCCTATAATTACCGCATCGTAATCGCTTGTAGCAATCCTTGAACAAAATCTCTTTCTCTTATCCGGTGTGAAGTCTTTCTCTGTTGCACAAAGAATATTGGCTGCCGGATACAGTTCATTAAACTCTCTACCAAACTGTTCTACAATATGATTGGGAACGACAAACATCGCTTTACTGCTCATTCCAAGTCTTTTAGACTCCATCGCAATTCCTATCATCTCAAAAGTCTTGCCAGCACCGACTTCATGGGCAAGTAAGGTATTTCCTCCAAAGAGTCCTCTTGCAATCGCATCTCTTTGATGAGGTCTAAGTTCTATTTCAGGATTCATTCCGTCAAAAGTTAAATTACTTCCATCATATTCTCTAAGCCTTGTTGAATTAAACCTCTCGTTATATTCTTTGACAAGCCTTGTTCTTCTGTCTATATCATCGAAAATCCAGTTTTTAAACTCTTCTTTGATGATTTCCTGCTTACTCCTTGCAAGCATTGTTTCTTCTTTGTTTAAGACAGAACTTTTCTTTCCGTTTTCATCAACAATTTGATCATATACATTGGTATCTCTAAGGTTCAATGTATCTTCAATCAGTTTATATGCACTTACCCTGCTTGTTCCGTATGTGAAATTAGCAAGGTCATTTCCTTTATCTATACTTTTACCTTCTACTCTGTATTCCCCTGTAAAGTTGGTATATTTGATATCAATATTCCATCTGTTTGAAGCAGATGTCTTTAACAGATGAAACATAAAGCTCTTATAATCTTTCTCAGGTACCCAAGTTGCTCCCATTCTAACAGTTATTTCACTTGCCTCAAGTTCTTTTGGCATTACTTCTAATAGTTTTTGTTTTTGATAATTAAGACTGGATAGTTCTTTTTTTAGAGTAGTATTATCCTGGTTCAATAGTTCTGTATCAGTATTTGGGGCTTGTTCATTTTGCTCAAGTTCATGTTCTACATTCTTGATATACGAATCTATTACTTCTATCTTTTCTCTAATATTCCCGGATAAATATTCATCAGCAGTTACATAAGATCTTGAAAAATCTCCCAAATCTACAGCTGAAGAAAAAGGAGTCGTATCACTTGGGTCAAATCCATCTAAATTTAAAAATATTTCTCCCTTTAATCCTTCAATAATTTCTCCTCTTGTTTTTTCAGTGAGCTTTTCTATATAGTCAAAATTGACTTTCCCTTTTTGAGAAATAGATAGGATAAGTGCTTCTGTCAAATTATCTGTATGAGTGATCGCAACGGCTTTTTTTATCGTTCTTTTCGTAAAGATATCGGATTTTTCTATAAAGCTTCCTTCTTTATCCAGCTTTTCCAAAGTGGAAAGTAGAGAATAGTTCGCATCTTCACGAAACAACTTTTTATTCGCCTTACTGTTTAAAATTCCGTATTTCTTAGAAAAGTCATCATAAAGACGATTTAAATCCTCTTGTTTTTCTTTAATTTCTGTATCGGAATAATCTTCTTTTTGATAGGCAATTACCTGCCTTAATGTTTTTTCGATTTCAAGATATGCCTTTACTTTCTCCTCATCAACTTTATTTAAATCCAATTTTTGCATAATGGAGTTTTCTCTAAAATATACCTTGTCATCAATTACTGCATAGGAATAGTTTTTCACACTGTCATCAGCCGGAACGGTTTCCGGTTCCAGTTCATTATTTAACTCTGCTTTTTCATAGTTTCCTTTAATATTTTTAATAGCTGCCTCAAGCTGTTCTTTGAGTGTAATATTTTCATCTGCAATACAGGCTAAGGCTGTCCCGAATCTGCTTGATACTTCTTCCATATTCCCAAGCACCATATCAGGATTGTCTACAAAGTATTTGTTATATGTTAAGCCTTTTTCATCAGTATCAAGTTTTACCCAGTCTTCATCTAATTTTAGTAATCTGTCTCTTTTTTTAAGGAAAAGTATATCACTTGTTACTTCTGTTCCTGCTTCTCCTTTAAAAGTATTATTAGGTAATCTAATTGCTCCTAAAAACTCTGCACGCTCACTAATATATCTTCTTACATCTTCGCTTTTTTTATCCATTGTTCCATTTGAGGTTATGAAGGCCACTACTCCGCCGGAACGCACTTTATCTAAGGTTTTGGCAAAGAAATAATCGTGGATAAGAAAGTTGTTTCTTTCATACTCACGATCCGATATTTTATATTCTCCAAAAGGTACATTTCCTATCGCTATATCGAATAAATTGTTTGAAAAAGTTGTTTCTTCAAAGCCTTTTATCTGTATGTTAGCGTTAGGATACAACTTACTTGCTATCCTACCACTAATACTGTCAAGTTCCACTCCATAAAATTTGCTACTTTGCATACTCTCCGGAAGATTACCAAGAAATCTGCCTGTTCCCATACTGGGTTCTAAAATATTCCCACTTTCAAATCCCATATTGGACAGAGCCTTATAGATACTATCTATTACAACCTTTGGTGTATAAAAAGCAGTAAGAGTGCTTTCTCTTGCTGCATCATATTCAGATTGTGATAAGTTTTCTTTTAGAAAATCTCTTGCCTTACTACATTGTCCCTGTTTTTCTTCATCAAACACATCAGAAAGTCCACCCCATCCGACATACTTGCTTAATATGTCCTGTTCTTCCTTTGTTGCATGACTACGTCTTTCTTCGATTTCTTTTAAAACTTTGATGGCTTCTATGTTATTTTTCAATCTTTCTGAAGGTGGCAAGATATCATCTTCTCTTGTTATTTTGTAATTGATTGGAGGAATACTTCCCATATATTTATCATCAGGGGCGTATCTTTCCTCCTCTTTTAATTTTTCTTTATGCTCTTGCATTTGTAGGAACATTTCATCGGTAATAGGTGAAATAATGGAAGAACCTGTTATTCCCGGAATTTCTCTTTTTTTCCTATCCTCTTTCCAGTTGTCATAACTTTTTAATTTCTTATCAATAGTTTCCTGCTTATGCTTTGTAAGTTTTAGATTATTTCCATCTCCGTCAATTTTCCCAAGTCCATTTAGATAATCGAAAGAGAGTTTAAATTCTCTATGGCTATTAGGATTTTGTTCACTATATACTGTAAATTCTCTATTTTTATTATCCACATTTACAATAAACTGATTGGCAATCACAGTCCCTTTATCATTTATTACATCTAAACTATGGTGTAAAAGTTCTGACTTATCTTCTCCTAAGTTAAGGTTAGTGTCAATAACAATGAGTTTTTCATTTAGCTCTTTTCTATCAGAGAAACTTACAATCGGAATTTGATGATTATTCTTTGATATAGGATTTAACCATATATCATTTTTTTCTAAAACATCATTATATTGAAAAGCACTGACCGTATATTCTTCTCCCTGATAGATTACTTTTGCCCCTATATTGACAGGTACACGTTCTTTTTCACTTGAAATTTCTTCTTTTTCCTTTAAGTTGTCCTTTTCTTTTAAAATATCCATTAAAGACATTTGCTTTGTTTCAACGCTTTTTTCACTCTTTTTCTCATTCAACTTAAACTGTTCAAGAAATTCTTTTTTTGCATAAAGATTTGCAACCGGTCTTTTGGGGGTATATAGAACTTCCGTCATCAGTTTTTCTGTATTTGAGACAAGTTGTAGCCTGCTCATTCCAACGGGATTAAAATTATTTCCGGTAATTTCATATTCTTTATTTTGAAAGAGAACGGAAAGTCCTTTTTTGTTATAATCTTCAATATCTAACAGAATAAAATCTTCCTCATTGATACTTTGTTCTTGTAGCTCCTCTGTTGTAGATACAATCTCCAAATCAAGTTCACTTTCATTTCTAAAAGGAATAATTTCGCTACCCGTTATAAAGCCGTTTAAATAGCCTTCACGATCATCTAATTTTATCGTTTTATATGTTTTATAGTCCTGAATTTCTGAAATTACATATTCTTTCCCCTGATATTTTACCTGCATTCCTTCCTGATAGATTGACTCTTTTGACTGCTCATTCTTTTCCTCATTGCTTTTTTCAATTTGCTGATTGATATAACCGGTAAGCATAACACTCCTATGATTATCATCAAGAAGATAAGGAAGATTTTGAAGCATTTCATGGTAGTTTTCATATTGGATGGCTAGATTGGAACTTAACATATATCCGTTATATCTTAAATTCTGCCTTAACTGCTTATTTTTCATATCCAAAACAAGCTCCGCCTCATAGCCTTCTTTTTCATCAATGCTGTCTGTTATATGCTCCGGTGCTTTTAAGTGTTCTTCGGATATATTTTTTTCATCTAAAATAAATTCTTCGCTTTGAGGATAAAATTGATATTCTCCTATGTCCTTTACCTCTTTAAAAATCAGAGCAGATAAAATTTCTTTCTTATCTCTTAACTCCAATACTTTTGCTTTTTCTTCTTCCGGTAAATTAACATTAAAATGTATTTCATTTTCTCGGTTGATATAGGCAATATTTTGATAGGCATCATCTATTTTTAAGTTTCTGTTATACACATAAATATCATTATAATAATCAGGAAACTGTTCATTAAAACTTGCCACCTCAAAATCAAAACCGCCTTTTTCTTCCGTTACCTTATCCGATGAAATTTCATATAGTCCTTGATTTTCAAGATAGAAAACATCATTAAGATCTGTTAGATTTACTTCTTTCATACTTGTAGCAATCTCGTCAAAAAGTGCATCAATCTTGGTGCTTTCTTCAAAGGTTGTTCCTCGATATAGCGAATAAATCTTTCCTTCGATATTATCTTCTTTCGGATAAACACGAAGTCCTGTTTCTTCTAAAGATATATCCTTTACTTTTTCCTTTTCTACAATCGAATAATAATTACCGACCTTAATAGCAATCTTATCTTCGGCAGCCGTTTTTGCTATGTCATCTTCTATCTCTGTTTCTAAAGCCTTTATTCTTTCTAAGAACCTGTCAACATTACTTGAATAAATTAAGCTGTCCATATTGTTATATGCTACTCTATACTCACCGTCATTATTTTTAAAAAAAGTAAAACGGGCTAAATCGGATAATTCTTTATCTTCCTCAAAAGGATTATATTCTTCAAATGTTGAACCATCCGTATATACAAAGTTTTTAAAATACGGGAATAACTTCTTATAATCTTCCTGACTTGATACCACTGTCATAGAATCATTTTCTAAAATATTCTTTAAGATATTATCTATATCTTCTGCACTGTGTTCTTCGGTTTCTCTGCTTATGTTCATCTGTTCATAAAGATACTGAAAACCTCTTTGGTTTACCTCATTTCCATCCCCGATATCCATTCTGAAGTGTTCTTCCACTTCTCCGTCTACAATATGATCAAAATAGAATTTAGAATAACCTACCCACTCGTCAGTCATTTCTCCATATTCATCTTCACCTACCGTTTTGTTATGAACTCTGATTTTTTCGTCAAGCTCTTTAATTTCATCAAGCAATTCTTTCGTAACAAGTTCTCCGGCATACTCTTTTTCTATAAGATTTAACCCTTCATTAAATTCTACAACCCAATAATCTCTGCGATTCCCTGTTTCAGAAACAGATTCTTCTTTGAAAGACTCATTTCTATCTGCTATATTTTCTTTTATATCTTCCCTGTTTTCTGTCTGCTCTGTAAGTTCTTCCTTTTCTATATATTTGTCACTTTCAATAAGAGTTTGTATCCTTTTTGCCGCCTGATTCCAGTTTAAAAAAATATCATTACAATTTTCTTTTTCAAGCTTAATTCCCTTTGCATCGTGCCATTCACTGCTTCCTCTTGCACCGGACAAAGCATGAGAATGACCGCCTGTTCCGTATTCTTCTTTTAGAAAATTTGCTTGTTCCCCTGTAGTATGACTTTCCTTAAAAAAGTTATATATTCTTTTCTTCCCGTCAGAAATACCGCTGCCGTCTCTAAAGGTTTCATCAATTTCATCTTCTGTAATAAACCCCTTAATCTCTGGAATTTCCATCATATTTGAAATAAAATCTTTTCTTGGTATCTCTAAATCCTGTAATCTTTGTAGAATATCTTTTGTTTTATGATAATGGAATCGCAAAACACTTGGATTTTTGTCATAATCTTGTAAAAAGGTTTCGTATTCTTCCCTTAGTACATTTCTAAATTCAGGATTTTTTAAGTTTTCTGCAAGTTCTTCGGTTTTATCCGGATATCCTTTTTTTTCATCTTTGTTGAGAATTGACAAGTAGCTATTTCTTACTTCATCTGCAAAATCACCTTTTAAAAACCATATCTTCTCTGCCAGTTCTTTTCTCTCAAAGGAAAAAGCTTCTGCCACCTCCACATTTGTGGCATATTCTCCCTTATCAACTAATTCCTTTATACGTCTTACTGCATCTTTCCACTGAAAGATCTGCATAGGATTTTCTCTTGAGGAAACATCATTAGACAAATGTATTCCGTCATTTCCATACCATGCACAAACTCTATTTCCCTTTAGCTCATATCCATTTCCACCTTTAAAAGTAGTTTGAAGAAAATGAGCCAATTCTTCCATACTTTTCCCTTTAGAATATTCGGCTAACACCTTTAAGCGTAAATTGTCCTCATTTCCTCCATGAATTAAAACAGCATCAATTTCTTCTTGCTGCATCGGTAATTCAAATCTACCTTGAATTCCTACGTTTTGAGCAAAAGAAAAAGAAGCCTTATCGACTTCTTTCCCTTCATTTCCTATATGATCTTGTTTTATCTTCTGTATATTCTTTTCATGATACTCATCTATGCCCAAACGATCTGTTCCATCGCCATTCTTGTAAGTGTCATGTCCAGATTCTTCTTCAGTCCTGCGTACTTCAGAAAATCCTGATCCTGCATCTTGGTTGTCATTCCCCAAGCTTCTTTCATTCTCATCTCTTCTATATCCATGAAGTTCTCCACTTGTTCCTGAATGTCCAACAGATGATCCATTAGGGTTTCTTCCATCAGCATAATCTGATATTCTTCCCCTCTTTCCTCTTTGAGATATTTCAGTCTCGCTTTTCCAAATCGGTTCAGTTTGCTTAAGTTCAGTTTCTCCGGCAGTTTCATATTCGGAATTAACACTTCCGATCCGTCCTCCATCTTCTCCAGTCTGTAAGTCCCTCCCTGTCTCTCGAATGGACTCTCTTTCACGATCGGTGTATAAATCTCGCCCTCCAGAAGGTATTCTTTCTTCGCCAGTACTACGGTTTCTTTCATCTTCCAAGCCTCCTTTATTTCTTTCTTCTGTTTCTATATTTTCGGTAGTTCCGTTCATTTCATCTGTACTATTATTATAACGCTCCTTAAAGCTGTTTGTCTGCTCCCTTTTTTGAATTTCCGAAAGTTTTTCTCTTTCCTCCACTTTTGAAATTTCTTTACCGATATCCATAAGTATTCTTTTTACATTGTTTGAAGTATAGGAAAGCAATCTGTCAATATCCTTCATACTTGAAACTTTTGAGAGCAGTTCTAATTTTTCCCTATCTCCTGAAAGACGAAGTCCCATTCTTTCATATACCGAAACCTTTGCAGATTCTTCCAAAAAGTGAAGAATCTTAACTTTACTGTTTTCTTTTAAAGTTTCATCACCTAAAGAATCCAGTACTTTGTTGAATATCTGCCTTGTATATAGCGAAACAAGTGTATTTATCTTATCTTCTGTAGAAAATATAAGGTTACTGTTTTTTTCTTTAAAAGTATCAATCAGGGTATCTAAGGCAGTTATATGCTTTTCATTATGATACTTCCATAATTTTACTTCAGAAATATTATGATTTAAACTCACCGTTTGACTTACATCAAAAATATATTTTATCCTTTCCCTTTCGATATCTAAAACGGGAATCCCCTTTTCTCCCCTACTTACATTTCTTCCGATACTCTTCCAATAGTCATATTCCGCACAGGCTGTTGCCTTTTCATTTACTGTATATATGCTAAGTTGATTAAAATACGGATATTTATAGTTGTTTCCCACTACCTTAAGATAAGTTTCATACCTATCTATATTCTCCCTAAATTCTTCTTTTGCAAAATCAAGAATTTGTTTGACTTCATCAAATTCATATCTTGGCACTGTATCTCCCTCCTTTTTTCTTTTATTTTCATGTCTTTTTTCTTCTGCTTTACCCTTTAATGGTTTCTCTTTTCCCCAATCATAAAATTGATTGATAGAGCCTATCGCCTTATCTGCAATATAGTGGATATAGTCGGTATTGCCTCGTCTTTTATACCATTTTTCTCTTTTCAGTCCGCTATTTTCCATGAAGGATATGGCTTGTTCTAAATCAGCGGTATAATAAAGCAGTCTTTGTAGCATAAAAAAATCAGCCTCCGATTGGCTGGTAAAATAGCTTTCATAATTTCCGTAATAAATTCTTCTTAAATCCTCTCCAGTATAATGAAAATATCCTTTTTCAAAAAGTAATTCCAATACATCATTAGATGATTGCCTGTATCTTTGTATAAAATGATTCTCTTTTGTGCTTCTCTTTGCTTGTTCATTGCTTGCTTGTTTATGTTCTATTTGATTGCCCATAGCAGGCATATACTGTTGATAAAGGGGTAATAACTCCTGCTCGATAGGTTTAATATGGCTTCTGTCCTTATCTTTTATTACATTTCCGGTTACTGTAAAAAATCGCCCCTCATCATAAATTTCCAAATTTTTATGCCTTTTTCTTTCTCCCGGAACTTTACCCTTACCGATAAAGTGCAATCCTGTTTTTGATGGAGACAGTTCGGCATAGGTGGAAATTCCTCTTAAAAAATCGGCTGTCATAGACCTTGCTTGATAATCCATACTATACGCCATAATATCATCACTTACCTTATCAATATCTATGCCGATATATCCGTCTCCCAACATAAATCCAAGACCATCACCAATATTTCGATTAAGTGCTGCTATGCAATCTTCATAAGAATTCCATGTCGTTTTATCATTGGATTTGGCAGGCTTTGAATTTGGCATAATGGGAAGTTTTGTGTTTTTTCCTTCTCTTGAAATGATTTTATACAGACACCATCGTTTCTCTTTTTTAAGATTATCAGGAATATTTTCATAATTTTTTATGAGGTCATTCATAACGATTACCCTACTATATTTCCATTCCCTTATCTTTTTTAGGTGCTTTTACATCCCTTACTTTTTCTTCCTTCTTGATTTTTTGCTGATTTTCTTTTAATTTTTTGAGTACAGACGGTTTTTTCTCTGTCTTTTCCTTTTGACCTTCTTTTTTTCTTGTATTTTGTTCCTTTTTTTCTATAGGTTTTTCCTCTTTATTCAGACTGTCTTTCCCTAATTTTTCTTCATCTTTTTGGATTTCTTTGGATAGATTATCTAATTTTTCAAGGCAACTATCCAGTTTCTTTTGTTGATCCTTGATAAAATCTTGCATGGAGTTTACCAATCCTTTTACAATTCCTATTTTCATCTGTACGAATTTTTCCTGTGCTTTCGTCAGATTGTAAGAAAGCTGATGTTTCATACTGTCATACAAATGTTTGATACTTCCAACGGCTTTTTCCTGTAAATTAATAAGGGTATTGCCTACAGTCTTAATATCTCGCACAATCAGTGAACTTAACCCTATATTTTCCATTTCATTTAATCGTTTGATCTCGGCTTTTAATCCGGTGATTTCTTCTTTGAGTGCTTTTAACTCCTCAATATTTGGATTAAAGTCCTTGTTTTGCATCTCCTCTTTCATTTCCTTGGCGATTGTAAGCTGCTGATCGGTATGTTCTTCTAAAAAGTCGGCTGTCTTTGTATATTCCGATTTAATCTCGCTCATTACTTCTTTTGTCTGTTCTTCCCGTTTCTGTATGTTTTCATTCTTCTTATCCATGTTTTCCTCCTTCGTTTTTTCAATCATTCTATTCCATTGTTCTATCGAATCCATCTTAATTCTGTATATCCGGTATATCCCACCTCCCATAGAAACCAAGCAAAGGCGATCCCGCTACTTTTGGATTTCCAAAACTCTCCGTTCTTAGCACAATTTAATCTTTTGGAAAATACATATACTCTCTTTGGAGGATACTTTCTAAATAACTCATATCTTGATTGCCCCTCTAAAAACGCCAAACGAAAGAGCATTGCTATTTTTACACCCTTTCCTAATATCTCAAGTGCGTGTCGTAAAAACTCACTTGCACAAAAATAGGGTAGATTGGTTACGATATCCAATATATTTTCTGTTACTGTAAAAAAAATCAACTTCCCTTTCTTCTCCATATCCTCTATAGCAAATATCTGTCGCTTTTACCATATAACCGTATTCTTCTAAAATTTTTCCGATATGTCCTTCTCCGCAAGCCGGCTCGTAAACTAAAGATATAAACTGTTCTCTTTTTAAAAGTTCATGGGTTGCCCTTTTATCTGTAGCATAAAAATCCAATTTTTCTCTATCTTTACTAAATTTTATTAGCGTATCAAACATGGGCTACTCCTTTTTGTAATGAGATAGTTCATTTCTTATCTCATTTTCAATGTCTTTCAAAAATTCTTCCTTTGAAGATTTTCCCTGTGAAATATTCACTAATTCCATTTCCCATTTTGCAGTTGTCTCAGCGGATTTAAAGGTATCTGCTACAATCGTTATAAGACTGATTCCTTTATTGGTTGCAATTAGATTCTTTTTATCTCTTTCGATAAAACCTTTGAAGATTAAGTTTTCAATAATGCCTGCACGAGTTGCGGGTGTGCCAAGTCCCTTTCGCTCAACTTCTACACCTTTTCCCAATGCGTCATTTCCTGCAATCTCCATAGCCTTTAAAAGTGTATTTTCTGTAAAGTGCTTCGGCGGCTCTGTGTACTTTTCCTTGATTTCTTTCTCCTTTATTTCAAGGACATTTCCTACATTTACATATGGCAAAACAGATTCTTCCTTCCTCTTGGACTTATATTCTCTCAAATACTTTGTAAAGCCTTCATCTACAATTACCTTACCTGAGCTTGTAAACTCAAAGCCGTCAAAAGTTGCTACAATCTTAGTAGTATTCTCGATTAAAGGATAACCTACACTTGCATGAAGCTTATTTGATATAAGCCAATACACTTTTGCTTCACTCTCCGGAATACTCGATAAATCTTCACTCATTGAACTTACTGTCGGTATAATAGCATGATGATCCGTTACCTTGCTTGAATTAAAAATGACCTTAATACGATCTGTATCAAAGTCATTTTGTCCCAATATATTATTTATTGTACTTGTAATCATATCTGTTGTAAGGTATCTGCTATCTGTTCTCGGATAAGTAATCAGTTTCTTTTCGTATAAACTCTGAGCATAATCAAGAGTTTGTTTTGCTGAGTATCCAAAATACTTATTGCACTCTCTTTGAAGTGTTGTCAAATCAAATGGCAAGTCAGGTTTTGTAACTTTTTCTTTCTGTACCACATCCGCAATTTCTATTCTGTTTTCGAGTAAGTTTTTAAGCTGTTCCGCCACTTCCAAGCTGTCAATTCGTTCTGTCGAGAGAGTAAAGCCATCAAGTTCAAGTTCTACCGTATAGTATTTTTCTTTCTTAAAGTTTGCTATCTCGTCATCTCTTTTAACAATCATGGAAAGGGTAGGTGTCTGAACTCTCCCAACACTGTAATTTTGCTTATACAGGCAAGAGTATAGCCTGCTAATATTCATTCCGACAAGCCAGTCGGCAATTGCTCTTGCCTGTGCTGATTCAAAGAGATTATCATAGTCCTTTCCTTCTTTTAGATTATCAAATCCCTCTTTAATGGCACTGTCTTCCATAGATGAAATCCAAAGTCTCTTCATCTTCTTTTTACAATTTGCCTGAAGATATACCAATCTAAAAATACTTTCCCCCTCACGTCCTGCATCACAAGCATTGATTACAAATTTCACGTCCTTATCATTCATCAACTTTTTAAGGATGTTAAACTGCTTTTTTGTAGGTTTCATTATTTCATATTTATATTCACTTGGAATAATCGGTAAATCTTCTATATTCCACTTTGCATACTTTTCATCATAGGAATCCGGATTTGCCATTTGAATTAGGTGTCCAACACACCAAGATACTTTATAGCCGTTTCCCTCATAATATCCATCTTTCTTTTTCGTTGCTCCAAGCACCTTTGATATGCTTATTGCCACACTCGGTTTTTCACTTATTACCAGTGTTCGCATAAATTCCTCCTTTTTTCATAAAAAAAGAGCGAAAGATTTTCTCTCGCTCACAGTTTTCTCTTACATGCTACATCGTATTTAAGAGAATTTCTATTTACTTATTGTTATTTATTTCTTTACTCTCCAATAGCCATCTTTAGCACTACCGGTATATTCAATTACTTTTTCATCAGTTAATTTTTTCAAATCTCTCTCTATTGTTCGTTCTGAAACATAGAATATTTTTGATAAATCAAAGACAGTAACTTGTGAAATTCCCTCAATAATTTCAATAATATCTTCTCGTCTATCATCAGGTTTTAAGTCCTCAGTATAGTTCTTCTCAAATTCACAACTCTATATTATTTTTTTAAGACCACTTCCTCGTCGTTTCATTAAATTTATCTTATATTTTTGACTAATTCTATCATAGTATCCATTACATCATCAAAACTTATTTCTCCTGCATAACTAAACCTTTTTTGATAACTTCCCCATCGTGTTCTAAGGTCTCTCTCGATTTTTAGGTTGCTTAATACATTAAGAATAGCATCTGTGTTGAAATCTGTGTTTCTATGCCCAAATGTATTTTGACACGCTTTCTTTAAGCGTTCAAAATCAATTTCTTCTTTTTTCAAATGATATAGAATGTAAATATCATAAAAATCCTTACTTCTGCTGTTAAACGCCCCTCTTTTATATACTGTCTGAATCTTCTCAGCAAGCATTGTTTCTATATTATATGCACAAATTTCAAAAAACTTATCACTAAAAATACTTTTATATTCATAGGATATTTCACTTGGTGTAGTTGGATCGCCTGTCGCTATATCGAGTGGAATAATCTGCCTGATATTTTCAAGTCTGCAAAGAACTGTAATTCTAAATCCTCCATATTCATCTTCTTTACGGATTTCTTCTATTTTCTGAATCTCATAAGTAATTCCATTATCGTTTCCGCTTTGAAGAATTTTTTCAAATCTTTGTTTGATGTTTTCTTCAGTAAGTGAGAATCTTCTTATCAAAAAATCAATATCTACTGTGTTTCTCTGCCTTATTCCAATTACATTTGCGAGTAAAAAACCACCTTTAAAAATAAAGTTTTCACTCTCGTCACTACTTGCGATTCTTTCTAAAATGCTTTCTAAAAAATAGTGTGTTTGCACAGCATTAAAGCTAAGTCCTGTTTCTTTTGACAGTTTTTGACATATCGCTCTTAGCTTGTCTTTATTCATAAACAACCTCCAAAATTTCTTTTACTTTTTCATATATCTTCATTTTTTTAGAATACTCATATAGTTTATTCAAATCCTTATTTCCATAACGGACATACTTGTTAATCGTTTTGGAAAACAGTTCAGTTTCTATTTCACTTCTATTTTTAATAAAATCGCAAATTGTTCTCTCCAAGTCATAAACTTTTACTGTATTCCCAAACATTGTTTGGCATTCTGTCATACCCAAATCATAAATTTCTTTTGTTACATAGTGAATTCTCACATTTCCGCTTATGCGATGAGGATTGTACCCTTTATATACTGTAACTTCCATTTCATTCGGGATTATGTCTGTAAACCCCTGAAGATAAAGAGCGGATACATAAGAAAAAACAGCAACCTTACATCTATTATGAAAAAAATAATACTCGTCATAATCTCCGTTTGAATCTATATAGATTCCTCTATCTGCACGAATTATCTCACCTTTTTCCACCATTCGTGTGAGATATATTGTAGGGATATTAGAGTTTTTAAGTTCCTTACTTGTAATAACTCCACCCGTTTTATTCAATTTTTCTTTTATCTTTTTTATATAATCCATAGTATCCATCTCCTGTTGCAACTGTGCTTACATTATATCAAATAGTAAGCACAATTACAACATCAGGATTTACATTTCTCTTTTTATAACTTTATTCCTCATCTTCTTCATCATCATAAGAGTCGATTGCCATATCATCTATAGTCTGCTGTTCTTTTTCTTCCAAATCTTCTGCATCGTCCTCTTTTTCATACTCATCTTCAAATTCATCATATTCTTCTTCGTCTTCATCATAATCATCCTCTTCCTGCTTTTTCTTGTAAATTTTAAAGTAATATCCTGCTCCAACTACTGCAAGAACGATGATTCCTAAAAAAATATATGAGCCGTTACCTTTGCCTTCTTCCTTTTTCAGCTCTTCTTTTTTTACTTCACTTTCCGATACCGTTTCTTCTATTTTTTTGACTTCTTCTTTTGGCTTTTCCTTTTTCTCTACCATATTGAGAAGATCATCTTCAGATACTTCAGTTAAAAGCATTACATTTTCACTTTGCTCATCGTGATTGATGATTAAATGAAATATCTTGCCGGATTTTGTCTGGAAGGTAATAAATTGTCTTGCATCTGCTGAATATTTACCTGCTTCTTTGTTATCACTACTATCTCCATGATGAATCGGATAATCCTTATTTGCATTATCCTTATTTTCCACGACACTTGCCCTTGCCTTTGACGGAGCGGAAGCTACCCCTTTATTGGGATTTATTTGTTCTCCTGAGCTGTCCGTACCTGAATTTTGATTATTATTCGGTACTTGTTTTGCAGTCAGCTTATTCGGATAACGAACTTCCTTTTCTTTTTCTTCCGTATTTTTCTTTTCTGTATTTGCCTTGCTTGGTGCAGAAGATTTTATATTTGAACTTTGTGGTAATTTCTCCTGCTCTTTTGTACTTGCAAAGGCACTTGGTGTAATACTTTTTAAAATCCCTTCCGATGAATTGTTCGGTGAAATAGACTCACTTGTAATTGTATTAGCCTTCTTTTTGTTTAATTCATCCAATCTTTCCTTTAATTCCTTAACTTCTTTTTCCAAATCCTCCACTGATTTTCTAAGCTCTGAATTTTCTTTAGATGAATTGACTTTCTCTTTATCCTTTTTTAATTTATTCTCCAATCTTTCAATCTCATCTTCAAGGTCTTTGATTTTTTCTTTTTGCTTATCACTTAACCTATCTTTATCTTTAAGCTCCTTATTCAGCCCGTCAATCTTATCTTTTAATTCCTGATACTCTCTGTCCATTTTATCCAAGTCATTTTTAGTAATATCCGTCTGAGTGGAATTGTCTTTTGTAGTATTTTCCGTTTGTGTTTCTTTATCAATCTTTGAGGTATCCGTATCAGATTTTTCCTTGTTCGACTGTTCTTTTATTTCATCATCTGTTTGAGTTTCTTTATCCTTAACTGTAATTTTTTCCACTTTACGGATAATCTCATCTGTACCGTCCCCCTTTACTTTATAGAACAAAAATTCGTCAATAAATTTCATATTATCCTCTAACATTGGTAAATCTCCACTGTCAAGAACTTGCCCGATTTCTGCTTCAATTATTTCTTCCTTATATACACTCTCATCCTTAAAGATATATTTTATCTTAACTTCCATTTTAGTTTGAGTTAAAACTTCTGTGGGACTGATCAGTGTCGGTATTAAACTTCCTTGTGCAAAAACAATTTGGCGATTAAAAAGCATTGTTCCAAGTAGAGCTATTAGTAAAAAAATTACTCCGGACAATGTCATCGCCATTTTTTTATTCTTCTTCCATTTGATTTTCATGATTTCCCTCCATATTATTATGATTTTTTATATGTGTCATTTCCTGTAACTTCCTTTTTTCTTGTTTTTCCTCTTTTTTATAATTTCTCATCATTTCTAAAAACTCATCTATGGAAATATCAATACTTCGGTATTCTTTTAAAACCTCAATATTCTCCATCTCTTCCTGTTCTTCTTTTAACATCTCCTGTTTTAACTTTAATTCTTCTATTTTTTCCTGAATATCTTTTTGTTTCTCTATATTTTTTCTGTATTTTTTATTCAAATTTCCACCTCCTATTTTGGTCTGCCAAAGCCATAAAAATGATCTCTCCAATACGGTGTATCTATCCTTGCATACTGAATCGGATCTCCGGCATGAATCATATATCCACCACCTACATAGATACCGACATGGCTTATTGGCGAGCCTGAATTGTATGTGCCTTTAAAAAAGATAATATCGCCCGCCTTTGCTTCGCTTGGTGAAACGGGATTACAGTAATCTTTATATATGCCCCATGCTGTCGTTCTTGGCATATTCTTTATCCCCGAATGGGTATAGGTCCAGCAGACAAAAGAAGAACAGTCAAAGTTGCTCGGTCCGTTCGCTCCAAACACATATCTTTTTCCAATATGTTTTTCCGCCTCATGAACAATTCTCTTTACACTTTCCTCATTAAATTCAAGTCCCGGATTGGAAAAATCGGGATTGTTTATAATCTCGGAAAAATCACCACTACCATTTCCAAAGATCAGCTCCATATTTCCTTTGCTTGCAAGTAAAATTTCATAATGGGATAAATTATCAGGATAAGACTGAAATACCTCTCTGATAATAGAATCCATCTCTCTTTTTTCTAAGGTTACAATGAGTTTCTTATACTCATACGGCTCTTCATGACTTTCAGTATGTTCATTGCCGTCAGCATCCGTATAACTGGATGTTACGGTTTTATATCTGATTTCAATCTCTTCCTTATAGGTTAAGGTATACATGTTTTGAAACAAACTTTGAAGTTCGCTTTCTATCTCAGACACATTTTTTACAACACCATATCGTGATGTGATATAAGACAAGAGTTCATGGACATTATGACCGATTTTTTCTTTCCCGTTTATAATATATTCATCATAACCCGGATGATTTTCCTCCACACTGTCCATTTCCTCCTGCAAAGCCTGTTCTAAAGATGAAAACTCCTGATTGACCTCTTTTAGAGTGTCTTCTGACGATAAGTAGGTGGTTGAAACGGTATTGCCTACCATCCCCGTTCCCATATTCATCATCATACTTCCCGCCTGAAAGAGCATAAAAAATATTCCTAACGCTAAGAGCGATAGAAATACTATCTTTTTCCCTCTGGATTTTACAAATTCACCAAATCGTTTACTTCCTTCTATAAAGGACTTTTTTATTCTGTTTTTTACATTGTATTTATACTTCTTTTGAATCTGCTTTTTATACTGCCTTCTCTTAAAGAACTGTCTGAGCCTTGAGGTATTTTGGTAATCCGCACTTTTTTTCATCTCTTCCATATTCTTTTTAAAAAAGAGTTTCTTTTCTTGATTTTCAATTCTTTTGCCTAATTTTGTTATCTTTTTTTGCCTTTTTAAATTTTTCTTTTTTCCATGATGAAAGATTTTCCTTGAAATATTTTCGACTTGATCTGTAACCTTATATACAGCATCAACTCCTGCATTGTCCTCTTTTCCGCTTTCCAAATACCGATTTACCATCCCCGTTGCTATCACTGCACTTTGAGCACTTTGAGTTTTTCCGTCAATTCCCTTATTTTTTAGTTTCTGCTCTTGTTTTTGCTTTTTTTGGCGTAACTTGGATATTTTCTTTTCCTTATTTTCAAATTTTCCTTTTCTTTTTTGTAATGGGTTTTTATCAGTAGTTTTTCTTTTATCCTTTACATCCTGAAATGAATTCTTTTTCGTATCCTTATTTCTTGTGAACTCCTTATCATCAAAATTACTCCTCACATATTTCTTCTGCTTTTCCAATTTTGGACTTTCTTTTAAAAAGGTATCTTTTGCATAATGTTTGTATCGATTATTCTTGGATTTTGGATTTTTTACATATTCATCATAAATTTTTTCCTTATCATTTTGCCTATTATCATACTTTTCATCATCTGTAAGAGTTCGATAGGATACTTTACTATCCCTAAAATCCACATCGTACCTGTCTATTACTCCATCGTTATCCATATCTTTAGACAATGGATCATAAACCTCTTTTTCTTGATTAAACTTATCTATCTGCTTTCTCAATTTTTTCTTACGATTTTCTTTTCTTAAAAAAGTTTGATTTTTTTCTCCATTATCACCTGAAGGATATCGTTCATCGTTCCGTATATTTTTTTCGTATTGTCCACTCATAAAATGCCTTGATTGATTCTTAGATATTAGCTTATCTTTACTCAAATTCATACTTTCTTTCACTAAATTATCTTCTTGAGTATAAAAATTTTTCTGCATCTTTTTACTACTCACATCAATAGATTTTGATGAATGATATTCTTGTGTATTTGATAGACGATTGTCACCTAATAAATTGTTGTCATATTCACCGGTATCTTGATGATTTGAAGAAAAAGAAGTATTTTTTGCCAAATTCTTCGCTCTACTCTTTTTGTATCTCAATTGTTTCTTCATTCAAATATTTCACCTCCGTCTCAATTCTTTTCCTTGCAAGCTTACAATACTCCTCATTTAATTCTATTCCGATATATTTTCTATCTTGCATAAGTGCTACAAATCCGACAGTCCCACTTCCAATAAAAGGATCAAGGATTATCCCGTCTTTCGGACAACCTGCAATCATACAGATTTCAGCTAACTTCGGCGGAAATGCCGCATAATGATTTCCTCTGAAAGATATGGTATTGATGGTCCAAATATCCCTTTTATTACGAAATTGTGGAATATTATCTCCTTTGTACTGCCCATATTTCCTCGCCTTATTTATTTTTTGTACGCTTATCCCTGCATCTTCATCAAGATATTTGTTATTCTCACTTCTTCCTCTTACATATCTTTTTTTACTGACTTCTTTCATCGGCTCTGCCATTTGTTCATAGTCGTAATAATATCTTGGTGATTTGGAAAGCAAAAACACATGTTCATAAGAACGAGTTGGTCTGTCCCTGCAAGCCTCCGGCATGGCATTTTCCTTATGCCAGATAATATCGGAACGAAGATACCATCCATCTTCTCTTAAAAGTAAAGCCAATCTCCATGGAATTCCCATTAAATCCTTTGACTTGTATCCTAACACCTTTTGTGTAATCGAGGGATTTTGTCCATTTCTTCCCTTTGGATATTTAGGATCCATATACTGTCCCTTTCCACCGCCTGAACCGGCATAGGAATCGCCAATCACAAGAAAGCAAGTCCCGCCCGATTTTAATACTCTTCTCACTTCACGAAATACCGCTACCAATCTGTCAAGATACTCTTCTACTGTCTTTTCTCTTCCGATTTGACCATCGCTTTTATAATCTCTAAGCCCATAATACGGAGGAGAAGTAATACAACAGCTTATGCTTTCATCCGGAAAACTTCTTAAAGTTTCAAGTGCATCCCCACAAATAATTTTATTTTCATTTTCTTTTATGAATGTCTCTTTGCTTCTATCCACACTCATCCCTATTCACCTGCCTTTTTTACTTCTTCAGGTTTGGTTGTTATTAGAGAATAGAGTTTTGTATTTTTCGGAAACCGGTCTATAAAAGGAACAATCGTATTTCCATAAAAGATAAGTCCCTCTCCTTCCCCCGAATTGGTTACATAGGAAAGTTGATGTTTGGATATATTAAGTTTTTTAGCTAAAATATCTCGATCCGTTCCCGCTTGGTTAAGCATTAAAATGAAGTCGGTATTATCAAAGATATTTTCAATTTCAGGACTTGCAAGAAGATCCTTGATGTTTTGAGTTAAACCTGTGGGCATACCGCCCCATTTACGAAATCTCTTCCAAATTTCAATGGAATAATTGGCGGTTTGCGGTTCTTTTAAGAGCAAATGAAATTCATCTACATAATATCTAGTTGCTTTTTTACTTGCCCTGTTAATCGTTACTCTATTCCACACCTGATCTTGCACCACGAGCATTCCGATTTTTTTCAGCTGTTTTCCAAGCTCTTTGATGTCGTAGCAGACCACTCTATTGCTTGTATCTACACTCGTTCTATGGTTAAAGACATTTAAACTTCCCTTTACATAAATTTCCATCTCCACTGCAAGTTTCTTTCCTACTGTTTCTTCCTGTTTTTGAAGTAGGTTATATAGATCCTCTAAAACCGGCATATTTTCAGGTATAGGATTTTCAAAGTAGGCTTTATATAAAATCGGTAAACAACGGTCGATAACGGAAATTTCTTCCGCACTTAATTTCTTTTCTCCAACTACCAGTTCAAACAGGGATAGGATGAAGTCGGATTTTAAGGATAACGGATTATCTTCATCGGCATAGTCGATATTAATATCCAGTGGATTTACATAGTCTTTTGAAATGGGCGATATTTTAATCACCTGTCCTTTTAGAGCTTCTACCAGCGGAGCATACTCGGCTTCCGGATCTGCGATGATAATATCATCATCGGTAATCAAAAACGCATTGGTAATCTCCCTCTTCGCTGCAAAGGATTTACCGGAACCCGGTGTACCTAAGATTAACCCATTTGGATTTTTTAACTTTTTACGGTCTGCCATAATAATATTTCTGCTTAGTGCATTCAAACCATAATATAAGCTCTCTCCTTTGATAAAGAGTTCTTCCGTTGTAAATGGTATAAAGATAGCGGCTGCACTGGTGGTAAGTCCACGCTCTATCTCCACTTCATTTATTCCAAGCGGCAAACTTGCAACAAGTCCCTGTTCCTGTCTGTAATTTAGGTTTTTTAAACTGCAATTATGTCTGTTTGCAATAGATTTTAAGGTAAATACCGTATTGTCCAGTTTTCCCTTACTTTTACTCATATTCATAAAAAGAATGGTTACCAAAAACATCTTTTCATCATGATTTTGTAGTTCTGATAGCAGGTTCTTTGCTTCTGTCCCATAAGTTACAAGGTCGCTCGGCAAGATGTCGATATCATAGCCTGCACGTATGGCTTTCTTATTTTCCTCAAGCTTCATCTTGTCTAAATCCGTTATTTTTCTTTTTACATTTTTAATCGCTTCCATCTGATCAATGGCTTTGATATGAAAGGTAACAACCATATTTTCTTCCAATGCCAAAAACTCCGATAACATCTCATCTTTAATATCTGATGCTAAAAGCTGTAAGAAATTCACTTCAGCAAAAACTTCTCCGGATTTAAAATAGGTCGGTTTGGAAAAATTAAAAGACGGAGGAACAATATATTCTTTCGTCGTCAGTCCACTGTATTTTAAATCTTCAAAGGAAAAAACAAGTTTATCATTTGGATTTAAAATATCGTGAATCACCTTTAAACGCTCCTCACCATCAAGTACATAGGCTTTTACTCCCATCTGTTTAAAGTTGTTTAACACATCCATTTCCATTCTCTCAAGTCTGCTCTTTGCCTGCTTTAAGTCCTCCGCCTCTATGGTAAAGGTAAGATACATACTCTTGGATAGTCCGTTATTTCCTTTAGAGCTTTGGTTTAAGAGCATTTGTCTGTATTCATTTCTAATTTCATTAAAGTCATCCATATTTTCTTTAATATCAATCAGTTTACTTATTTCCTCATTTTCACCGATACTGTTGATATAACTGAACTCCACTTCCACAGAGGAATCAAAGAAATTTAGAAAAGAAGAAAATTCCGAGAAAATACTTTCTTGATCCGCTTCTTCCATTAAGCGATAGTTGATGTCCAAAAATCGAATGGTTTTATTAAATTTGTTCTTTTCAATCTGACAAATCCCATCCTTTAACATTCGCTTATAGGGAATGGTATCTTGTACGGTTTCCTTTTTCTCCTCTTTCATAAAAAAAGGAAACCACCCGTTTTTCCTTGATGATTTCCCATTTGTTTTAGACTTTGTTTTTTTCTTTCCTGATTTTTTAAGTTCCGATAACTCTTTTTTATTTTTCCTAAGTTCCAACTCTTCTTTTTTAATTCGTTGTTCCTGTTTTTTTCTTTTGTCTTTGTTCAATTTTTTTCCTCCTTCCGTTTGCCTTATTTTTACTTCCTGCATCCTGCTTTTTTGTTTTCTCCGTATGATAAATGCTTTTTGCTTTGTATATCCTGATCTTTTTACTGTTATGAAACTTCAAGATATATGCCAAATGTTTTTCAAAGGGTAAATTGTCCTTTTCATAAAGCGTTGCAAAAAGAACAGGTAAGACTGCTATACTCATTACAATCATAGAAATATCCGTACTCAGATAATTTTTACAAAGCATATATACAGGAAAACCGATAAGCCCCGCTATGCTAAATCCAATCAGCTGCCTTTTTGTCATATTCAGGGCTACCTTGGTTTTTACTTTCGTCAAATCCTTTGGTACTTTTACATATGCCATCGCTTATCCCCTATCTTTTTCTATGATATTTTCTTCTCTCATATTGGAAAGTGCTTCCAAATGCTCCCAAAGTGAGATGATTTCCTCTTTACAGCTTTCCAGTTCTTCTAATAGTTCTTTATATTCGCTTTGTTTTTTTACTTCTTCCTCCACACTCTTTACCTTTTCACTAATGAAAAGGACTTCTTTGAAAAGGGCATCCAGTACAGTAACCGACAGTTCTCTAAATTCCTGCTGTTTTTCTTCTTCACTCTTTTCTTCCTCTTTGAGATACTCTTCTTCCCAAAACCGGATATCATCTTCTGTTTCTATAGCATTTTCTTCAAATTCGCAAAATCTATCCTGCTTTTTATATTTACTTCTCACTTTTATCATTCCTGCTACTGCCGAAGCAAGTGAAATTACGGTTGCAACTCCTAGAAATATTCTTGTTTTCCTATTGATGTTTTTCATAACTGCCTCCTTATTCTTATATTTTTTTGTTTTGATTATTTCATCAACTTCTGCTCATTTTGAACAAAAGTCTTTTAATGGCTGTTTAAAATTGCCTTTGCAATACTTCCGGATTTCATCATCATAACTCCAAGAATCAGTCCATATGCAAGCACTTGTAAAATACTTGTATGAATATCTGTGAAATTTACAGTTTTAACTAAAACCGCATAAATTCCAAAAAAGATTAGGATGAAAAGTCCCTGAAGTCCAAGGGCAAATAGACTTTTAATATAGTTTGTTCCGATACTTCCCCATTCTTTATTTCCCATAGTAGAAAAAGGAATTGCTGCAACGGAACAGTAAATATATATCTCAATCATTCTTCCATACAGGATTACAGTGATTAAGATTGATAGAATCGTTAAAGAAAATTTAACCAATCCCGTCTCAAGTGCAATCCCGATGAGTGTTCCAAGACTTTCCGTTTTGAGGGCATCGACCATAGCATCAAAATTACCCGGTGTAATATTTGCACTTGTCCCCACAACACCTGCCGCCTTTGATATCATGGACTGTGCCACATCAAAGACCGCCATTGAAAATTCAAATGCATGAGCTACAAGCCATACAGCTATCCACATCTTAATGATATACTTAAAAAATTCAAAGGTATCCGTATCCTGCATAGAATTTTTTCTCATTACCACTTGAATCAGCTCTATACAAAGTATTGCGGTTAAAATTATCGCTGCTATGGGCAAAACAACATTGGTATTGATTGATTTGATGAAGGTAAAGACCTCCGAGTTCCAAGAACTCGGAGTTTTACCCACTTCTCCTGCAACAGTAGATACCTTATCATTGATATCCACAAGCATTGCAGAAAGATTATCTTTAATAATATCAATCATAATATCCTTGAAAAACTCATTTATTTTTTCGAATAAATTAAGCATTATTTCAAGACATTAGCAAGTAGTGGAATGAGTTTTAGCCCTATTAAAACAATTCCTCCACCGCTCATCAATTGCTTTATCCCCTGACTCTTCGCACCGGGGTTATCCGAACCGTATCCTTCAAGTAGGTTGATAACTCCCCATGCACCAAGTCCTGCACCGATTGCCATAACCAAAACTTTAAGCACATTGACTGCTTGTACAAAAAAATCCATACTTTATTCCTCCTTGTTTTCTTCCTGTTCTCTTTTACTTTCCATTCCTTTATCAATTTTATTGACATGCTTTACAATAAAGTTTCTGTAAGTTTTATCCTCCTTTTGAACTTCTTTGTAATATCCGTAGACATGGATGAAATCACCTTTTTTAAAACCCTTTGTAATCTCTGTCTTTTCTCCATAGACATTACAATTGATATATTCTTTCTGTTTTTCTCCCGTTTTTCCCATCTTTCTGAAAAGAGTAAAGTTTGCAACTGTTACTTCCCCGTCTTTTCCCTGAATGGTTTTGATTTCTACATTCCCTATTAAGTTGCCGTTGATATTTAGCATTTCTTTTTGCATATCTTTCCTCCATTTTCATTTCTTTTGATTTCATCAAAAAAGACCACAACTTTTCTATTTTGTCATGGTCTTATCTATATTTTTTCATATTAAATTTTATCTTTTGTTCATTAATAACTTCTGCTCATTTTGAACAAAAGTGGGTGGACTTCTTCCTTTTGCCTTCATTGAATCATTTCTCCTTTGTTCTTAATATAAAAAAGACTAAGATTTATATTTATCTTAAGTCTTTAATTTTGACCGATATACATTTTCTGAATTTCTTCCTTCTTTTTTAAGTGTTTTAACTTTTGATTTAATAGCCTGATCCTATTTTTTATCTGTTGTAATTTCTTTTGTTCTTTTTCAATTCGTATTTCTGTTCTTTCAAGCTCAGTCATTCTTAAATATTCCTTTCCAAAGTTTAATCCGATAGACACTTCTGCTCATTTTGAACAAAAGTTCCCTCAAATCCTTATACATCCATATCAACCACTGTTATTTTCATATTTTCCTTTAAGTTGACCTTATCTTTTCTCTTTAGATATTTTTCTATATCAAAGGTATTCTTTTTGTTGTAGTCGGAGAGCAGCTTGTAATTCTTGTGTTTGGTGATGTCAAACTTATCCGAATAAAACGGTCTTGCTCCTCTTATTTCTAAGATACACTTTCCTCCGTCCATTACTTTCAGTTCATCTCTGCTCATCAGTTCCTTGCCGAGCTTTTGATAGTTTAGTCCGAACGATTTTTGATTTGACCTTGTTTCCGATGTGTTGTAAAGGTCTATGGTTTCTTTTCCTAAGTTTTCGGACAACTCCTTGATAGTCGTTCCTTCTTTTCCGCCTAAAAATAACTCGCTATCACAATTGCCTAGAATCGTGTCGGCATGGTCTTTATAGATTGCTTTTAATTGACTTTTTGCTTGAAGGATAATACTTGCCGATATTTCTCTGGAACGAATGGTTGCAATGAGTTTTTCAAACTTCGGTATTTGTCCGATATTGCTAAATTCATCAAGTAGACATCTCACATGAACAGGTAATCTTCCACCGTAGACATCATCTGCCTTATCACATAAGAGATTAAATAGCTGAGTATACATCATTGCCACTACAAAGTTGAACGTGTCATCGGTATCGGATATGATAATAAATAGGGCTGTCTTTTTGTCCCCGATAGTATCAAGTCCCATTTCATCATATTCCATAAGGTTTCTTAATTCTTCAATATCAAATGCCGCAAGTCTTGCCCCGCAGCTTATAAGAATAGATTTTGCTGTTTTTCCGGCTGCAAGTTTATATTTTCTATATTGTTTTACAGCGAAGTGATTAGGCTTTTCTTTTTCCAGTGCATCAAAGATATAGTCTACTGCATTTTTAAAAGTTTCATCTTCTTCCCTTACCTCACTGGCATCAATAAAGGCAAGTAGACTTTCAAAATTTTGTTCTTCCTCCGGTGCTTCATAGTATAAATAGCCTATTAAAGCTGTATAATACAAGCGTTCCGCTTTACACCAAAAATCTTCCGTAGATTTTTCTCCTTCGCCTTTTGTATTTGCCATAATCGTCTGTACAAGTTTTAGTATGTCTTTTTCACTCCTTAGATAGGCAAAGGGATTATAGTGCATGGACTTTTTGAAATTTATGGTGTTTAGCACTTTAATATCATATCCGTTTTTCTCTAACATCTTTCCGCACTCAACAAGAACGGTACCTTTCGGATCGGTTACAACATAGGATGAGTGCATTTGCATCAAATTGGGTTTTAAGAAAAATCGGGTCTTTCCACTCCCGGATCCGCCTACTACAAGCACATTTTTATTGCGGGCAAATTTAGGATTTTTAGGCCTTGAGTTCATAGTAAGGCTTTCCGTATTAGTTAAAAGTATGTTGTTTTCAAATTTTTCATCCAAATATGGCTCAATGTCTTTAGAACTTCCCCATCTTGCTGAGCCATATTCTACTCCTTGGCGAAATTTCTTTGCATTTTTCTTTTTTTGATAAACAATAAGCCAAATAACTGCTGAAAAACAAATACCTGCAAATAAGTCATCTATATGAAATGATGGCAAATAAGACAGTGTTCCTATATCAGATAAAGCTACTATCATCTTATCTACATAATCACCACCTACATAACTGTTTATATGCCTTGAAAATATATTCGCCAGATAAAAGAAAAAGAGATAAGGTAAGTTTTTAATTACAAACTTTTTCTTATCTCTTATGTGAAATATATTTTTTATATCTTTTAGTATTTCTTTTACAATCTTCGTTTTTACCACTCCTTCCTACAAACTCTGCTCCTTATGTTTTTCTTTGATTTTATCTTTTTGAGGTGTATTTTTAACTTTTTCTCTAAAATGATTTAACTTATCTATTACAGATTCTTTCTTTTTATCTTTCCCTGCAAATTTTGCTACCGCTTCTTTAAATGCCTGTTCCATTACCTTTTCATCTTTTGCCTGAAAAAACACTATCTTATTTCCTGTAGTTAAATCTTTTTTTATGCTGAATTTCACACCACTTTTATTTAGTTCTCTTTTTAGGTTTTTTAAGTCCACATCATTTAATTCTAAGGTTTCCACTTTGCCTTTTTTTACTAAATCTTTTACTGTAGTAGGCTTTTGTTTGCCGATGAAATCCTTCAATCCGTTTTTCTCTTTTTCTGCCTTGTTAAGTATCATTTTCATCAGTTTTATTACTTCTCTTGCCGTTAGATGAAGTGCTTTTTTCTTTACTGCAATTACTTGCCTTGTAACTTCTTCATTGATCAATATATCACCTGCTTTCCATGAGTATTGTGTTTACCTTTCGTGCTTTTTCTTTCATCTTTGATATTCTTCTGTTTTCTCCTGTAAAAAGAATGGGTGTTGCCATTTCCAGTATCCTTGAATAAATTCTCTGTTCTTTAAGATTATTCGGATTTGTGAGCTGTTTTGCACTAAGATTCGTAGTCAAAATTATTGGTTTATTTGCTCTGTATCTGCTGTCAATGATATTAAAGATATGCTCTGTGGCAAAAGGGGTATCTCTTTCCATTCCGAAATCATCAATGATAAGAAGTCTATGTTTATTAAGCTTTTCAATATACTTATTTTTGTTGATGTCCAAATTCATCATATCGTTTAGAATGGTGGCAAAGTTGGTCATTTTAACAGAGATTTCTTTTTCAATTAGGGCATTTGCTATTGCCGATGCCAAATAGGTTTTTCCGGTTCCCACAGGTCCTGTAAGGAGTAAGCCTATATTTTCCTTTTCCATTTCTTCAAATTTTTTCACATAGTTTTCTCCGATTTTTCTATGCTCTAAGCTGCCATCTTCCGCTTCAAAGGTTTGATTTTGCAACAGCTTATCTTCAAATGCCTGTTTTCTTAAATCCGACAGGATACTTTGATGCTCCAGTTCTTTCCAATGCTGTCTTTCCTTCTCCAATTCTTTTTCTCTGCAAATACAGTTTTTAGGTATTTTCCTTAAACCTCCACCTATATTACTGATTTGCTGTTTGGGACTATGACATACTCCACAATAAACAAGTCCGTCATTCTCATTGACATAATCTCCGTTCTTTTCGTTTAAAATATCTTTTTGCAAACGTTCAAATACTCTCCCAAAGATATTCTCCGCATTATCCATATGATTCCTCCATAATCTCTACAATAATCTTTATAATTTCATTTGATTTCCCCAATTCTTAAACTTACTTTCCTTATCATTTACACCTGCTATGTGGTGTTGAAAAGCTCCTGCCATATTTCCATATCTTTGCTGTAATCAGTACCCTCTAACTTTGTATCTTCTGTCATTCCTAAAATATTGACCGATGCATTATACAAAAGGGATAACAAATAGGCTCTTAGGTTTGTAATTGTCCTCTTATTTTCATCAAGAACAAATAGGACATAATTAATATGTTCTTTTTGTAGTGATAAAAACTGCTCTTTTACCGTTTCATAAGCAATCATTCTTCGGTTGATTCTTATATCCGTCTTGTTTTGAATTGCTTCTGCCATAAGGTTTAGGATAAGATCAATCTTTTCTTTATTTTTTGATTGTTCTTTCACAAGAAAAGAGTAATCTATATTCTCTTTTAGTATTTCTATAACCTCTTCTACCTCCGTATCCTGTTTCTGACTAACTGAATTATCTTTTATGATTTTTTCTTTTGAGGGGGATATGGGGGAGGTATTATTATACTCAGTATCACTATATTCAGTTTTATTAAGATTAGTCTTATTACATTGTGATTTACACAATTCTTGTTTTGTGAAATTCACATTTCCTGAATTGTGATTTTCATCATTCTTGAGTTGTGATTTACATAATTCCTGATTTGTGATTTCTGCGATTTCTTCTTTTGACGAACTTTCTTTCTCCGACTCTTGTATGATAAAGTTTTTTACATATAAAATATTTGGCTTTCCAAGTCCGAGTCTCTTTTTTTCTACAAGTCCTATGCCTTTTTTATCATCTAATTCCTGAAGTATCTTTGTTGCTTTCTGTGTGGCACAGCACATGATTTCTGCGATTTCTTCAATAGTAAAGATAATATATACCTTGTTTTCTTCATCAAGCCAGCCGTTTTTCATAGATAAATTCATTCGATCCAGTAAAATCCCGTAAAGCACTTTGGCATCACTGCTAAGTTTACTAAATGTGGAATCTGTAAATAACAGTTTGGGAATACGAAAAAAAGAGAACTGCTCTGCTTCTTTTCCATAATAGTAGTTAAATTTTATGCTCATACTCTCTACCTCCTCCTATGTTTTAAGCATCAAAAAAGAGATAGCTGTTTTTCTTTGCTATCTCTTCATAAATGAATGCTCTAATATTTTATTTTTATCTATGTTTCATTATCTGTATCGTCTTTTTTATCTTGTTTTTTATTGAAAGGTTCTTTGACCACATCTTCAATCAGCCTTGATAGGTCAACTGCATTTTTTGAGGTAATGACCGGTTTGCCTGTTTTTTGTTCTATTTCTTTTCTTGCATTTCCTGCAACACTTCCTCCTTCTTTAGCAACTTTCTTGTTTTCTTCCAAGCCTTTCGGATTGGTCGTTTTAGTCAGCTCTGTTGTTGTAGCTTCTGCAAGCATATTCAAAACAATTTCAAGGGTAGTCATATTATCCCTTAGATTTTCTTTTTTCAAACCTTTCAGATTTTTATATCCTCTTGTTGTCATTCCTGACCATGCTTTGGTGATTTCATCAGTAAGAATTGCGTATTCTACACCTTTTTGTATTCCATGATCGTCCCAAGCATCGGTCAGTTCTTTTCTTACCTGAATGGCTTGAAGTCTTTGATTTATCCACTCACGTGTATACCCTTTCTTTAGGTAGGTTTCTAAGGCTCTGTCAATCGTAAGTTCAGGATCAATGATTTCATCGATTCGTTCTTTTCCTACTTCTGCAAGCCATAACTTAAAAGGTTCTGCTTTAGGGGATGGGATAGACTGGATAATACGGAATATCCCTTGCATATCAGCTACATCAGTTAAACGCATTTTCCCATCTGTTGCTTTCATTTTCAACTGCTTACAAATTGTAAGCAGTTCATTTCCTTCTTCTTTTAATCTCTTTTTTAGTACAGCCCAATAAGTACTGGCGCCTCTTGCATTTTCTTGTTCTGTCAATACTCCAACTACATCAACTACTGAAAAATACCATTCTTCTTTTTCTTCATCCCAAACGGAGCGTATTTCTTTATTTTCATATAGTTTTATTTCATCCATTACATCTACCTCTTTTTTATATTATCCTGTTAAATAAGCTCTTTTTTTTACCTTTTTAGCACCTTATATTATACCTTAAATTTATAATTTTGTCTTTCTGCTAATGGAGATACTCTCTAAAGTAAATTTCCAGTGCTTTTTCTATAATTCCCTCTACTTCTTCCTTACTTTCTTCATATCGGAAAAATTTTTGATAAATACTCTGAGATAGCTTGATATTCTGATACTCTTTCATCTTCGGTTTTTTCAAGTTCAGCAAGTATGTTGTAATCATCTCTTTATTCAGCTCTTCTTGTCTGTTCATCAAATGAAGTGCTTTAGTATCGCTTGATTTTAAGGTTAATTCCAATTCTCCACACTGCTGATACAGATATTCCTGTATCTCTTTGGAAAGATAGGATAAATCTACTGCCATCGTCAGTCCTATTTTTTCGTTATCAACTTCTTGTTTCCAAGACTTAGATAATTCATTTAATCTAAGATACCTTGCAATGGATGCCCCCGAAAGATGATATTCTTTTCCGAGTGCTTTTCTGCTGTTTGTTTTATCTTCTGCTTTCCTTTTCTATAATACCCCTATCTAAATTGTTTATCTCTTTTTGTAAATCATTTCTCTTTCCCTGACTTGCTATTTTTTCATATCGCACTTTAAGGACAAGAGCTTTTTCGGTTGGCAACAAATCGGAGAAAGAACGCTGCATCAGATTGGTTTCAATTACATAGGTATAGGCTTCTTCTTCGGAAAGATGTTCTTTGACGATACACTGAACGGTTTTCAGATCCGCAAGTTTGGCTGCATTAACTCGATTATGTCCGGAGAGTATTTCATAAGCTCCATCTTCTTTTTTAAGTACGATGATTGGATTAAGTATTCCGTTTTCTCTTATACTATCTACCATATCCTCCAATCTCTTGCCGGTGTATAGGGTAAATGGATGGTCATGATACGCTTTTAGCAAATCAATTTCTATATCCTGTATATCCCCCTGTTCCAAGACATCTACACCCTCAAGCAAAATATCGACCGCATCGGTTATTTCTCTTTTCACAAGTTTTTTACTCATAGCAGATCTCCTTTGCTAGATTGTCATATGCGATATCCACACTGCTGCCTTTTGCATATTTTTTTATACTTTGACCGCTGTATATGGCTTCTCCAACCTTTACCGTTTTGGGGATTTTGGTTTGAAATACCGCTATCTTTCCTTGATACATTTCTTCCACCTGCTGAGTAAGGAGTTTTGAAAGATTTGTCCTGTTATCGCACATGGTAAGCAAAATACCTTTTATCGTTAGACTTGCATTGACTCTCTTTTTAATTTTTTGAATGGTTTTTAAAAGTTCACTGATTCCGACGATTGCAAACAACTGTGTATCTGCTGTAATAAGCACACTGTCTGATGCACAAAGGGCATTTATCGTTAAAATGTTAAGTGATGGAGAAGTATCTATAAGGACATATTCGTAATACTCTTTTATCTGATTAACAATTTCGAATAATATCCGTTCACTTCCTGTTTCTACTCTCATTTGTGTTTCAACAGCGGATAAGTAAATGCTTGATGGAATAATATCTATCTCATCATAAGATTTGGTATAGTCCTCTACCAAATAGCTTTCTTCCTCCATTTCTGTTATTAACAAATGCCCTATGTTTTTTATATTTTCTGTATTTTCCACATCAAAACATCTTGTAAGATTGGCTTGTGGATCAAGGTCAATGACTAATACTTTTTTACCCAGTTCTTTTAGCGAATAGGCAAGGTTTAGAGTTGTGGTTGTTTTACCGACTCCGCCTTTTCGATTGGCTATGGTTATAACTTCTGCCATAAAGTCCCTCCTTCTTCTCTATACAGAGATTTCATTTTATGCTATACTTTTATATAATTTTGAGTATAAAAAAAGATGATAGTCTCAATCCATCATCAAGTTTAAAAGTTTTGTGGAAGCCTTTAACCATTGATTTTACTTGGATTTATTGTACTATCATCATTATAGCATTATCCCCGCTTCCTGAAGTTCCCACAATGGCAAGAAATTCTCCTTCTTCTATAGACAGACTCACATCATCCAGCGCACGCACTTCATTTTCTTCTGTATCATAATATCTTTTCAAACCAACTGCTTTCACCATTTCCATGCCACGCCCTCCCAATTTCTAATTTATTTCAATATATCCCCGATCCATATTTTTTGTCAAACCACACATTTTCATATTATCGAAACGGAAGATACTCCAAAAACTTTTTTACTGCCAATGATATATTATCTTTATTTCTAAATGCCAATCCTATTTCTCTGTAAAGTGGAACATCCAATTCTCTCATTACAATGCGATACGGAATTCTTTGCAAAATTAATTTAGGTAAAATACTGATCCCTAACCCGTGTTCCACCATAGACATAATTGCATAATCATCCCACGTTGTGAAATGAATATTCGGCGCAATACCATGTCTTTCAAAAAATTCTGAGATTTCTGTCTTATCTCCTTTTTCCAATAGCATAAAAGGAGATTCTTCCAACGCTTCCACCGGAACTTTTTCAACTTCTGCAAGCACATGTGTCTCCGGCAAAACCACCATCATCGGATCTTTTTCTAAAAAAACAGTATCCAACTCCGGTAAGGTCGGCAGTCTAAGAAATCCAAAATCGACACGTCCTTCCATAATCCAATTTTCAATCTCTTTATCGTCACCCAAAAGCAATTCATAATCCACATTCGGATAATCTTTCTGAAATTCTAAGATTATATTCGGCAGCCAATGTGTTGCCACACTGGAAAAGGTTCCGATGCGTATGATCCCTGTCTGAAGCCCGTTCAATTCATCTATCTGTATCTGCAATTTATCATAATCATCACAAATACGCTTCGCGTATGGTAATATTTTTATTCCATCAGAAGTAAGACGTATTCCTGCTTTCCCACGTTCCAACAATGAAACATTCCATTCCTTTTCCAGATCTTGAATCATACGACTTATTCCAGACTGAGAGTAATTCAGCATTTCTGCCGCCCTTGTGAAACTTCCGCACTCTACCGTCTTTAAAAATGCTCTGTATTTTTTAATATTGACATTGATCACTATAACTCCCTCTTTCTATCTGATTTTATCATGAGTCTTATGATAAATATTCATTTTTGTAATTTATATTTTCATGATATACTGAAACAAATAAAATTGCAAATGAAAGGAAGTTTTAACTATGTTTTACGTCAGTGATATTTTTTCATCTGCACCTTCCGTTTTCAAAACAGATTTGCAGAAAAAAACATACGAAGCCTTAAAAAAAATTAAATATTCCATTTGAACGAGTAGATACAGACGAAGCTATCACAATGGAAGACTGTACGAAGATTAATGAGAAATTGAATATGAAAATGGTGAAAACCTTATTTCTCTGTAATCGGCAGCGAACACTCTTTTATCTATTTATCACAACTGCTGATAAGCCATTTCCCTCCAAAGAATTCAGTAATGCCTTAAATGTTTCCCGCGTTTCTTTTGCCCCCGCTGAATTAATGGACGAAATGCTTGGAACTACAATTGGCACAGCAACTGTTTTCAGCGCACTTTTAGATCTTGACCGTGATATACAAATTGTATTTGACAAAGACGTAGAAAAGGAAGAGTGGTATGGCTGTAGCGACGGAACTACAACCAGCTACATGAAGATCAAAACCTCTCAGATTATTGAAACATTTCTTCCGTACACCAAACACAAACCAAGACTCATTGATCTGTAATCTAATCTTTTTATGAATTCGAGACAAACCATTTGTATCTTTGCAATTCAAGCACTATAATAGATACCATAAGTTTAAAGGTATTGGGGGAACAACGGATGTATGAGTTGACAAAGAAAGATTTTGAATTAATTGAACATGCTAAAAAGGTAATACAGGCGAACTATGATGAAACCAACGACCGTCATACGGTAGGCGCCGCTGTTCGCTGCAAAAACGGTCGGATATTCACCGGAGTAAATCTCCATTCTCTCCACGGAGCCTGCGCCGAACAGATTGCACTGGGAACAGCTATCACACACGGGGAAAGAGATTTTACAACTATCGTTGCGGTGAAGGGCGGAAAAGACGAAAAAATCATCCCTCCAAACGGAAGCGGACGTCAGCTTTTACATGACTACGCACCCAATTGTAAAGTAATTCTTCTTGTAAATGATGAATTACATAAAATTGCAGCAAAGAAATTACTACCTTTTTCTTAATAGATTTTTGCACGAAAGGACCTTGAATAATAATGACATCAGACATAAAAGAAAAGTCAGAAGAACAGCTTGAAAAAAGAATACTATTACTTTCATTCCTAACTGGAGTCGGATTTGTAATCGTCGAACTCATATTCTCTATCTACAGCCACTCCCAATCCACCCTTATGGATGCTCTCTATGATGCTTCCGAATTGATTTTTATTATATCCACGTTGTTTCTCACCCCGCTTTTTCATATGCCGGTTTCGGAGAAACACCCTTACGGATTCTTTCAATTGGAATCTTTTATTATTTTAATCAAAAATATTATGCTTATTTCTGTAACGCTCAGTGTACTAACCAGCGTTGCGGAAACTATGTTTTCCGGTGGAAACCAAGTAGATAAAGGACAAGTGTCACTTTTTCAATTCTGCCTCGGAGCCGTAAGTTTTCTCATCTTAATGATCATGAAGCTGATGAGTCGTAAAGTATATTCTCCTACGGTAAATGCAGAAATATTAGGATGGAAGCTGGATGTAGCATACAGCCTTGGCATGTCGATCGCATTCTTTATCGCTAAAGAACTGAAATATACGCCTCTTGCCTTTTTTTCTCCTTACTTTGACCAGATTGTTGCTATTGCAATTATGATCTTTATGATTCCTGAGAGTATTAAAATGTTGATCGAGACTTTCCGCGAACTGTTCCTATTTTCACCAGAACAGGAAACCGTAGATAAAATCAAAGAAGTGTCCGGTAGTATCTTACAGGACTATGCTTTTAATCCTGTATTTTATGACATCGCTCGTACCGGAAGAAAACTATGGGTTTCTATCTACTTTCAAGTTCCCGAAAAACTAATTCGCGTACATGAAATTCACGAAGCCAGCCGTGAACTAAATGCAAGGCTGGCTCAAGAATTTCCAAATATATCCTGTGAACTTGTGTTGGATGACTCATGGAACTAAACGAGACAAGACACAAAAAAACTTTCTTCTATTGTTTAATAGTTTTCAGCTCTTAATTCGAAGTAACTCTGTGGGTGTGCACAAGTCGGACACACTTCCGGCGCATTTGTGCCTACTACGATGTGTCCGCAGTTTCTGCACTCCCATACGCTTACTTCACTCTTAGCAAATACTTCCGCAAGCTCAATATTTTTAAGAAGCGCACGGTATCTCTCCTCATGGTGCTTCTCAATAGCCGCTACCAGACGGAATTTCTCCGCAAGCTCCGGAAATCCTTCTTCCTCTGCCGTCTTGGCAAAGCCTGCATACATATCCGTCCACTCATAGTTTTCTCCTTCGGCAGCAGCTTTCAAATTCTCAGCTGTATCACTGATTCCCTTTAATTCTTTAAACCATAGTTTTGCATGTTCTTTCTCATTATCTGCTGTCTTTTGAAATAAAGCTGCAATCTGCTCATACCCTTCTTTCTTAGCAACAGATGCGAAGTAAGTATATTTATTTCTCGCTTCTGACTCTCCCGAAAAGGCATCTTTTAAATTTTGCTCTGTCTGTGTTCCTTCGTATTTGTTTTTTTCCATATTCTCCATCTCCTTTTCTAATATAACGTAATCAGTAACCTACTTTACTTTTATCATACCATTTAACCAACAAAATCACAACAAAAATTTTCAAATTTGCTACTTTTCATATTCTCTGCTACAATCTTTTTATGAATCAAAAAGCATTACAAAGGAGCATTTTTATGACAACATACACCCATCTATCCCCTTCTCCCTTGGGAAACCTTCTCTTGTCCGCTGACGATACAGGGCTTACCGGACTATGGTTTGAAGACCAGAAATATTATGCCGCCGGACTTACCTCTGATATTATCAATACGAAAACCTGCTCGGAGCACCCCATATTCACTCAAACACAAAAATGGCTGAATCTCTATTTTAAGGGAATGGAACCAGATTTCACTGTTCCTATTCACTTAACCGGAACTGATTTTCAAAAAGAAATATGGGAACTTCTTCTGGAAATTCCTTATGGTGAAACCACAACTTACGGAACACTCGCCAAGAAATATGCCCAAAAGCATGGACTTTCGCATATGTCTGCCCAAGCGGTGGGAAGTGCAGTTGGTCATAACAAAATCGGCATACTAGTGCCCTGCCACAGAGTCCTCGGAGCTGACGGCAGTTTGACGGGATATGCCGGCGGACTGGATAAGAAAAAAAGACTCCTTCGATTAGAAGGAATCCTTCAATCATAAGCACTCTTTTCTACAATTATTTTAGGGACATACTGCTCATCGCGGTATGCCCCTGTCTCTATCATTTATTCTGTCATATTTAGATATTTAACAGATCACTGTACACTTTTAATGCACCGTCTGTCTCATGAGCAAGAACACGTTTTGCCAAAACTTTTCCAAGCTGTACGCCTTCCTGATCAAAACTATTCAGATTCCATACGAAACCTTGGAACATTACTTTATTTTCAAAGTGAGACAAAAGCGCTCCCATAGCTGCCGGAGTCAATTTCTCACCGATAATAATGCTGGATGGACGTCCGCCTTCAAATTTCTTGTTGTTATCTTCGTCATCCTTTCCGCATGCAAATGCTACGATCTGAGCCGCAACGTTCGCACAAAGTTTCTGCTGGCTTGTGCTTCCTTGAATCACAACATCTTTCTCCATCTGATTATTCTTAAATCCTACAAACTGAAGAGGAACAATATCCGTGCCCTGATGTAAAAGCTGATAGAAAGAATGTTGTCCATTTGTTCCAGGCTCTCCGAAGATCACCGGACCTGTCACATAGTTCACCGGCTCTCCGAAACGGTTTACGGATTTTCCGTTCGATTCCATATCTAACTGCTGTAAATGTGCCGGAAAACGACTCAGCGCTTGAGAATATGGAAGAACTGCAGTATCCGGATATCCCAGTACATTGCGCTCATATACACCGATCAACGCATCTAACATTGCTGGGTTCTTTGACAGATCTTTTTCCTTTGCAAGTGCATCTTCTTCTGCCGCACCCTTCAAGAACTGTGCGAACACATCCGGACCAAATGCAAGTGAGAGTACAGCGCCGCCAACTGCTGATGTAGAAGAATAGCGTCCGCCAATATAGTCGTCCATGAAGAATGCTGCAAGATAGTCATCACTCTTTGCCAACGGGGAAGTCTCACTTGTAACTGCGATCATATGTCTGGATGGATCAAGTCCTGCTTTTTCCAAAGCGTCTTTTACAAAAGATTCATTTGTCAATGTCTCAAGTGTTGTACCTGACTTTGACACAAGTACAAAAATAGAATGTGCAACATCAATCTTACTTAAAACTCCAGACGCATCATCCGGATCTACATTACTGATAAACTCAGCTTTCATTTTCCATGTATCATTTGCTTTTGCCCAATTCTCAAGTGCAAGATACATCGCACGCGGACCTAAGTCACTTCCGCCGATACCGATCTGAACTACCGTTGCGAACTTCTCGCCAGCCGCATTCGTAATCTCACCTGTATGTACTTTCTCGGCAAATTCCGCAATCTTTGTCTGCTGCTCTACATAAAACGCACGCTTATCAACACCATCTGCTACAACTGCGTCTCCCAACTGTCCACGTGTCAATTGATGAAGTACCAGACGTTTCTCTCCGGTATTGATCATCTCGCCATTGTAGAGAGCTTCATATTTCTCTGTAAGCTGTGCTTCTTCTGCCAATTTCGCAAGCGCATTCAGGATATTGTCATCCACCTGCTTTGCCCCGTAATTATATGCAAGTCCCTCTGCCATTGGCACACTGTATTTTTTCACACGCTCTGCTCCATTTTCGCCGGACATAACTTCCGCAAGCTGAACCTTCTTTGCTTCTTCCAGCTCTTTAAATGAAGCAAGTGTATCTAAATTATTCCAAGTAACCATATCAGATTCCTCCTCATCACGAAAATATTCTTTCGCTTCTTAAAAATATTTCACACAAGATTATACTATCAAACTACTTCAAATTCAAGTAAAATGAGGATTTTGTATCTGTCCATGCGTCACCCTTCCACGTATGAAACTCAACGTGCCTTATACTTTCATAATATCCGCCAGTGTCTTACCGTCAAAATAATTATTTACAATTTCATAAAATTCCACCCACATCGGATATGTGCGGCATTCTCCTGACCTTCCACAAGGTTTTGCTCCCTTATCCAGACAGGCAACCGGAGCCAGATCTCCCTCTGTGAGCCGCAAAATATCTCCAATTCTACACTCCTCCGGTGGTTTTACAAGACGATACCCACCACCTTTTCCCTGAAGCCCTTCCAGAAACCCATTTTGCGTCAGCACCGGAAGGATTCTTTCCAGATATTTTAAAGAAATTCCCTGCCTCTGCGCCACTTCTTTCATCGGAACATATTTTTTATCTGCATGCTCCGCGATATCTGCCATCACCCGCAGAGCATATCTCCCTCTTGTTGAAATCATCATACGAAAACCTCCTTTAACCTACTGCAATAATACTACATTCCTGACAAAAATATCAAGTTTCATTCCGGCGGTCACATAATGGCATTTCAACAGTCCTACGACGATATTTCATCAGGGAAATAGCGGGGTAGACAAATATCTATCTCCGGTATCCGGTAAAAGTACAACAATATTCTTTCCTTCATTTTCAGGGAGTTTCGCAAGTTCAATTGCAGCATGAACGGCTGCTCCCGAAGAAATTCCGACAAGAACCCCTTCCTTTTGTCCTATCATTCTTCCTACCCGAAAAGCATCCTCTTCATCTACTGTTATCACACGATCATAAATATTCGTATTTAACACATCCGGTACGAACCCTGCGCCAATCCCCTGAATTTTATGAGCACCGGCTTTCCCTTCTGAGAGCATCGGTGAAGAAGCCGGTTCAACTGCAATGACCTGAATGTTAGAATTTTGGGATTTCAAATATTCACCCACTCCGGTCACGGTTCCTCCGGTTCCTACACCTGCCACAAAAATATCTACTTTCCCGTCTGTATCGCGATAGATCTCTGGTCCGGTTGTCTCCCTGTGGATTTTAGGATTGGCAGGATTCACAAACTGTCCGACAAGAAAACTATCAGAAATCTCTTTTGCAAGTTCTTCTGCCTTCTCAATTGCTCCTTTCATTCCTTTGCGTCCATCGGTAAGAACAAGCTCAGCACCATATGCTTTCATCAGTTGTCTGCGCTCCACTGACATAGTCTCTGGCATAACAATGACAATCCGATATCCCCTTGCCGCAGCGACAGCAGCAAGACCAATCCCTGTGTTTCCCGATGTTGGCTCGATGATAACTGAACCGGTTCGTAATTTCCCGGAGTTTTCCGCCTCATCAATCATGGCTTTAGCAATTCGGTCCTTGACAGAGCCCGCCGGATTCAAATACTCCAGTTTTGCAATAATCTTTGCTTTTAGTTTATATTCTTTTTCTATGTGAGAGAGCTCCAAAAGAGGAGTTCTTCCAATCAACTGTTCTGCTGATGTATATATATTAGACATGATTTCTACCTCCTACTGCTTGAAACCCTTTTTCTAAATCTTCGATGATATCATCAATATGCTCGGTTCCGATGGATAATCGTATCGTATTCTCACGGATTCCCTGATCCAAAAGTTCCTCTTGACTCAACTGACTGTGCGTTGTAGTTGCCGGATGAATGACTAAACTCTTAACATCCGCTACATTTGCAAGAAGCGAAAAGATTTCCAAGTGATCAATGAATTTGTGTGCTTCCTGTACACCACCTTTTATTTCAAAGGTAAAGATAGACCCTCCTCCATTTGGGAAATATTTCTCATACAGATCATGATCTGGGTGTTCCGGTAAGGATGGGTGATTCACTTTCTCTACCAGGGGATGATTTTCCAAGTATTCAACTACTCTTTTCGTATTTTCGATATGACGTTCCAGACGAAGGGACAGAGTTTCTATTCCCTGAAGAAGCAAAAATGAAGCAAAAGGAGAAATTGCCGCTCCTGTATCTCGAAGCAGGATTGCACGGATGTAAGTGACAAATGCAGCCTCGCCGGCTGTCTTCACGAAAGACACCCCATGATAGCTTGGATTTGGCTCGGAGATTGCAGGATAACGTCCACTTGCTTCCCAGTCAAATTTCCCGGAATCCACGATGACACCGCCAAGTGTCGTTCCATGACCGCCCAAAAACTTCGTAGCAGAATGTACAACAATATCTGCGCCATGTTCTATCGGTCGAATCAGATAAGGTGTTCCGAATGTATTATCTACAATAAGCGGAAGTCCATGCTTATGGGCAAGCTCTGCTAACGCGTCCAGATTCGGTATATCACTGTTTGGATTGCCAAGTGTCTCAACATAAATACCTCTCGTTTGATCCTGAATGGCTGCTTCTACTTCCTCCAGATTATGAATATCTACAAAACTGGCGGTAATCCCGAAGTTTGGAAGCGTATGTGCCAAAAGATTATAACTTCCACCGTAGATGGTTTTCTGGGCAACAAAATGTCCGCCATTCTGTCCAAGCGCTTCCAGCGTATAAGTAATGGCTGCTGCTCCGGAAGCGAGCGCCAGCGCTGCCACGCCGCCTTCCAGCGCCGCTACTCTTTTTTCCAGCACATCCTGTGTGGAATTGGTCAATCTGCCGTAAATGTTACCCGCATCTGAAAGTCCAAAACGAGCTGCCGCATGTGCGGAATCGTGAAATACATATGATGTGGTTGCATAAATTGGAACCGCCCTTGCATCTGTTACCGGATCCGGCTGTTCTTGTCCTACATGAAGCTGCAATGTTTCAAATCTTAATTTTCCCATATACTATCCTTCCTTTCTATCACCTACTCAAATGATAGGTATTAATATAATCCATATAGCCTACCTTGTCAATAGGTAATACAAAAAAAGAATGTGAAAAACTCACATTCTTTTTTGCATTTCTTTTATTTAGATGCTTTTATTCCGATACTGCCATTCCCGCTGCGTAGGCTGTCGACCATGCGATCTGTAAGTTAAACCCTCCGGTCACTGCGTCAAGATCTAACACTTCTCCCGCAAAATAAAGTCCTTTCACTAATTTGGACTCCATTGTTGACGGATCGATCTCTTTCACCTTTATACCGCCCTTCGTAATGATCGCCTCATTATAGTCCCGAAGTCCGATAAGCGTAATCGGAAGATTCTTGATTAGATAGACAAACTTCTGACGTTCCTCTCTGGAGATTACATTTACCTTCTTCTCTTCCTCAATTCCGCTCAATTCAATCATCACAGGGATCAGCTTTGACGGGAACAATTTCCCGACTGCATTCTTAAACTGCCGGTTCTGGTTTTGTTCAAAATCACGAAGCACTCGCTTCTCCAACTGTTCCATGGACAGCGCAGGCTTCAGGTCAATCATAAGTTTTAATTCTTTCTCTTTCAGTTTTTTCCCGATCACACTGCTGGCACTCAACATCAGGGGACCGCTTACACCGTAGTGTGTAAACAACATTTCTCCAAATTCATCATACAGCTTCTTTTTTCCATCAAAAATTGCCGCTCTTACATTTCGAAGCGACAGTCCCTGCAACCTTGGCACCCATTCCTCTTTTGTCGTCATTGGCACAAGAGAAGGCATGCAGTCTGTAACCGTATGTCCATTGTCTCTGGCAAACCGGTATCCGTCTCCGGTAGAGCCGGTTGTCTGGTAGGAGAGCCCGCCGGTTGCAACAATGCAGGAATCTCCTTTGACAATACTCCCATCCATCAATTCTATATGGTCAAAACTTCCGTCTGTGGAAATCACCCTTTTTACACCGGTATGAAGATGGATATGCACTCCCAGTCTTCGCATCTCTGCTTCCAACGCCCGAATGACATCCGAGGAATGATCCGACTGCGGAAATACACGTTCTCCCCGTTCCGTCTTCGTCTGCACACCTATATTCTCAAAAAAATCAATCACATCCTGATTCGTATATCCATAAAAACTACTGTATAAAAACTTAGAATTTGTAATAACCGAATCAAAGAGTGTATCCATGTCACAGGCATTTGTAATATTACATCTGCCTTTTCCTGTGATAAACAGCTTCTTTCCAAGCTTCTCGTTCTTTTCATAGACATGGACTTCCTGCCCTTGTCTTGCAGCCGTAATTGCCGCGAACATCCCTGCCGCACCGCCTCCGGCTATTAATACCTTACTCATCCTGCTTCTCCTCATCATCAGGCAGATGTTTGCCGGATAATTCCACCTTATTATCTACCATATTGAGTTCATCCTTACTGTACACTTGATACTCGTCCCAGATCTGTTCTAATGTCTCAAGTGTGGAAATCACTTCTTTTTGTTTTTTCATGCAAAGAGCTACCACAAGCGCATTTACCACACTAAGCGGAGCAACTAAGGAATCCACAATAGACGCCATGTCGCTTCTTGCGATCAGATTACAGGAGGAATAAAGTGTCATTGGTGAATGTACACTGTCTGTAAGGGTGATTACTTTCGCTTTGCGGTTGCTGGCAAACTCTAACGCCTTTAACGTACGCATAGAATATCTCGGAAAACTAATGCCAATGATCACATCATCTTCTCCGATACGGATCAACTGTTCAAATATCTCACTGGAACTATTTGTATTTACTGCAGTCACATCTTCGCAGATCAGATTCAGATAAAATCCTAAAAAGCTTGCAAGCGGCGCACAGCTTCGAATACCGATCACATAGATTTTTTTCGCATGAAGAATTGTATCCACTGCAAGCTCAAAGCTTTCATGGTCAATTGCTTCCATGGTCAGTTTAATCTTCTCAATGTCAGAATGAAGCACAGATGTAAGAATCTCTCCCTGACTAATCCGTCCATACGTCACTTCCATTCGCTGAATCGAGTTTAATTTCGTCCGCACCAATTCTTCTAACGCCTTCTGGAAGCCCGGGTATCCTTCATATCCAAGCGCCATAGCAAAACGCACAACTGTTGACTCGCTGACACCGACTTCCTCCCCCATCTTCGCAGCTGTCAAAAATGCGGCTTTATCGTAGTCTTCCCGTATAAAATCCGCAAGCTTCTTCTGCCCTTTGCTGAATTTTGAATATTTCTCATCAATTTTTTGAAGCAGTTCATTTTTATTTCCCATGATAACGTAATCCTTCTCTCAACCATAATTAACACTTTAATTATTATATAGCGAAATCTTTTATTGTTCAAGTATGCAGATTTCTACAAAAAGAGATTGTGTGATCTTAATTCCAACCACACAATCTCTCTGATCTTTGTTATTTCTTCTATATGTGCTTCACTTATACCGGATAACTTCCGTTTTCTGTGTCTGCCACTGTCTGATCCACTTTTGTCTGCTGCGCTTCTCTGTATTTAAAGAAGTCCGTTGCTACCTGCGGGAACAGTGCGTATGTCAGCACATCCTCATCCTGCTGGCTCCACTGTGACATCTCTTCTTTCAAAGTATCAAGCTCATCCGGAATCAGATCTGCCGGACGACAGGTGATGATCTCTGCGTCTTCGCCGAGAACTTTCTTTCTCACATCCTCGTTAAATGGTTTTACGGTTGCACCGTATTTTCCACTTAACACGTCCTTAGTCTCCTTAGTAGCCATCTTATATCGCTCGCCCATCAGCACGTTAAATACAGCCTGTGTACCGACAATCTGAGAAGAAGGAGTAACAAGCGGCGGTTCACCGAGATCCTTACGAACCTTCGGAACTTCCTCAAGCACCTCATAATATTTATCTTCTGCATTCTGTTCTTTCAACTGAGAAGTCAGGTTGGAAAGCATACCTCCCGGTACCTGATACAACAGAGTCTTAATATTCACTCCCATATTCTTCGGATTCAAAAGTCCGCTCTCAAGCGCCTCATCACGAATTGGTCGGAAGTAATCCGCAATCTCTGCCAACAGCTTCTGATCAAGTCCGCTGTCATAAGGTGTGCCTTTGAATGTCTCTACCATTACTTCCGTTGCCGGCTGAGATGTTCCCAACGCAAATGGTGACATTGCCGTATCAATGACATCCACACCTGCCTCTACTGCCTTCAGGTATGTCATAGAAGCTACGCCGGATGTATAGTGTGTATGAAGCTGGATTGGAAGATCTACTGCATCTTTTAATGCTCCGATCAATTCTGTTGCCTTATACGGCACAAGAAGTCCTGCCATATCTTTGATACAGATAGATGTTGCTCCCATGTCTTCAATTCTCTTAGCAATATCTACCCAGTAATCCATTGTATATGCATCGCCCAATGTATAGGACAGAGCAACCTGTGCGTCTGCTTTTTCCTTGTTCGCTGCTGTAACTGCTGTCTGAAGATTACGAAGATCATTAAGACAGTCAAAAATTCGAATAATATCAATTCCGTTTGCAACGGATTTCTGCACAAAATATTCTACAACGTCATCTGCATATGGACGATATCCCAAAATATTCTGTCCACGGAATAACATCTGAAGCTTTGTATTCTTAAATCCATCGCGGAATTTACGAAGTCTCTCCCACGGATCTTCCTTTAAGAAACGTAGAGAGGCATCAAAGGTAGCGCCGCCCCAGCACTCTACAGAGTGGTATCCCACCTGATCCATTTTCTCAATGATCGGCAGCATCTGCTCCGTTGTCATACGTGTGGCAATCAGAGATTGGTGTGCATCACGCAGGATGGTCTCTGTTATTTTAATTGGTTTTTTCTCTATTTCTGCCATGATTTCTTTCCTCCATAATTTTGTAAAATAAAATTACTCATCTTTTTATACTACTCCGAAGATTGCCATAAAGGTTCCGGCAGCTACTGCTGTTCCGATAACTCCGGCAACGTTAGGTCCCATTGCATGCATCAGCAGGAAGTTGGTAGGATCTGCCTCTGCTCCGACTTTCTGGGACACACGTGCCGCCATAGGAACTGCGGATACTCCGGCAGAACCGATGAGCGGATTTACCTTTCCGTGAGTTGCAATACACATCAATTTACCAAACAATACACCTGCCGCCGTACCTACAGCAAATGCTACAAGTCCGAGAATGACGATCTTGATCGTATCCCAATTAAGGAAAGCCTCTGCACTGGTTGTAGCGCCGACAGAAGTTCCAAGAAGGATAACAACAATATACATCAGTGCATTGGATGCTGTGTCTGTCAACTGTCTTACAACTCCGGACTCACGGAACAGGTTACCAAGCATCAGCATACCAACAAGAGGTGCTGTTGTCGGAAGGATCACACATACTACAATTGTAACGATGATCGGGAACAGGATTCTCTCAAGCTTGGATACCGGTCTTAACTGCTCCATCTTGATCTTACGCTCTTTTTCGGTTGTCAGAAGCTTCATGATCGGAGGCTGGATAACCGGAACTAAAGCCATGTAAGAATAAGCGGCTACCGCAATCGGTCCCATAAGAGCTGTCTGCTGCAATTTACCGGCAAGAAAGATAGAAGTCGGTCCATCGGCTCCTCCGATAATGGAAACTGCCGCTGCCGCCTTGTCGGAAAATCCCATCGCCATAGCTCCAAGATAAGCTGTAAAAATACCAAATTGTGCCGCTGCACCTAAAAGAAAGCTCTTAGGATTCGCGATCAGAGGTCCGAAGTCTGTCATCGCACCTACGCCAAGGAAGATCAACGACGGAAGGATTGCCCACTCATCCAGTTTAAAGAAATAGTAAAGCAGTCCGCCGGTTCCGTTTGCTGCATCTTCCGCATGCAACATAATATCCGGATAGATATTAACAAGAAGCATACCGAAGGCGATCGGTACCAAAAGCAGAGGCTCGAACCCACGTCGAATTGCTAAATACAGGAAAAAACATGCTACAGCAATCATGATCAAATTGCCCCATGTGAGACTGAAGAATGCTGTCTGCTGCACGAGGTTTCCCAATGTTTTTGTTATATATTCCATTTTTTAACCTCCAGTCGTGTCTGTTCCATCTAAGGAATCAGTTTCACATTAGTTTAATGTAGCTAACACTGCGCCTGCTTCAATTGCATCGCCCACTGCTGCGTCAATGCTTGCAACTGTTCCGTCTTCCGGTGCCACAACTGGAATTTCCATCTTCATTGCTTCGATAATTACAACAGCATCGCCCTTCTTCACGCTCTGTCCAACATTTGCCTCAATCTTAAATACTTTTCCTGCTGCTCCCGCTTTCACTTCCACAGAACCTGCTCCTGCTGCTTTTGCCGGAGCCTTTGGAGCCGGCGCTGCTTTTGGTGCTGCTTTCGGAGCCTTAGGTGCTGCCTTTGGTGCTGCCCCTGCTCCATTTTCCTCTACGGTCACATCATAGACATTGCCATTTACTGTAATTGTATAATTTTTCATTTTGATTCCTCCTATTTTCACTATGAATTCCATTTATTAGACGGACGTCTTCGAATACTTCTTACTACGAATCCATCCGTTGTCGTACCATCTGCAGCTGCGATCGCAGCTGCGATTACTGCAACAAGCTCTGTGTCATCGGTCACATCCTGCTCTTCGGATACCTCTTCTACAACAGGTTCTTCCACAACCTCTTTTTCCACTTCTTTTGGTTTCTTCTTCAGAGCATTTTCAATTGCCGGGATATATTTAAACAGGGAAATAATAAGGGAAATGAAAATCAATACCATAAATACAGTTCCCATTCCAAGCAATGTATTAAGTCCTGCTTTCTTTAAGATCTCTCCTGTAGAATACTGTGCATCTACCGTCATACTCTCAAGATTTAAGTTGTCATCAAAGATAAATGTAAGAGATGCGTCTCGATTTTTAAACTGTGCCTCTGTTGTTACTTTCAGTTCATCTTCAGAAGCTTCGTACACATAATCTCCATGTCCTACATAAGCACCGCATTCTTCCACGCCTGCTGTCCAGCTCTCCATTGCTCCCAGGAAGCTGTCCGGTGTATATGGAAGCCCTGCCTGCATCAATTGATACTGGATTTCATAATCTGATAGTTCTCCCCACTGCTCCATTGCCGCATCATCAGCAGAAGAACAGTAGCTTACCAGGAATTCTACAGACTGTTCAACAGTTGCTTTGTCATAGTCAAGCTCTGCCTTTGTACTGGCACATCCTGTAAAACACAATATCGCAGTCAGAGTACAGATTAATAAGCTTAATTTTTTCTTCACTTTGCCTCACCTCTCTAAACTGTTCCGTGTTTTTTCATGGGACGGTCTTCCCTCTTTGTAAATAACATTTCAAATGCTCCGATTACATATTTTCTTGTATCAGCCGGAGCAATGATCGTATCTACATATCCTCTCCTTGCCGCTGCATATGGACTGGATTGCAATTCTTTGTATTCTGTCGCTTTCACCTTTATCACATCTGCATCTGCATCTGCATACATGATCTTCGCTGCAAGTGCCGCATCCATCATTCCGATCTCAGAAGTCTCCCATGCATACACCATGTCTGCACCTGTAGATTTACTGTTCATGGCAACATAAGCACTTCCGAAAGCTTTGCCTGTCACAACATTTACCTTCGGCACTGTTGCGTTAGCAAATGCATACGTCAATTTTGCCGCAGCTTTCGCCAGATGTTTCTCATCATACTCGCTTGCCGCAAAACCAGATACATTTGTCAGGGACAATACCGGAATATTGAAAGCATCACAGAACTCAACAAACTCTGCGGCTTTGTTCGCACCGTCTGCGGATAAGGAACCATCAAACTGAGCAGCGATCTCTCCTTCTTCATTATATACAACGGAACGATTCGCAACTGCGCCGACTGTCATTCCGTTTAATCGGATAAATCCAGTCACCATATCTTGTGCGAAATCTTTCTTTGTCTCAAAGAAAATCTGATCATCTGAAATCTGTGAAAGCGCAATCGCTGCATCCTCAAATGCATCTTCAATCCCTTCACATACTCTGTTAAGATCATCATTACATTCATCATAAGAAGCATCCTCTTCATTATTACAAGGAAGCATACAGATCAACGTGCGGATATCTTCAAGAATTTCGTCTTCTGTCTCCACGCCATCCACAAGACCAACTTCTTTGCTTTGGAATGCTGCACTTGCTGTATCACACTTTTCAATGCGGTTTCCTGCAATAGCATTCGGAGAATTAACAAATAATCTTCCCTTTTCTTCCATAAATGTAAAGTCTGCAAGCGCCGGAATCAAGGAAAGACCGCCGCCGCACATTCCGAAGATCGCTGTGATCTGAGGAATCACGCCTGATGCCATAGACTGTTTCAAATATAAGCCTCCGAAAGCTTCCAGTGCATCTGTTGCTTCCTGAAGTCTCAATCCTGCACAATCAATCAGTCCAATGACCGGAGCACCCATCTTCATTGCCATATCATAAATACGCGCAATCTTCTTCGCATGCATCTCGCCAATTGCACCATTTAATACAGATACATCCTGACTGTATACATACACCAAGTTCCCATCAATCACTCCATAACCGGTAATTACACCGTCTGCCGGAGTTTCTTTTTCCTGCATGTTGAAATCTGTATTTCTCGCTGTAACAGCACCGCCGATTTCAACAAAGCTTCCTGCATCAAGCATCGCTGCAATTCGTCTGCCTGCTGCATTTTCTGTTTTGTTGCCCATAGTCCAGTCCTCCATTTTTTATTTTAAATTGGGTTAATTACTTCCTTATTAAAAGTAAAACCAAATTTTTGCCAATTATATTATATCTTTTTTTATAGTGCTCCGCAATACTTTTCACTCTGTTTTGTCAAATATTTGACGTTCAAATTTTATTCTAAAAAATTTATTAACTTTTTCTTAAGTTCTCATTGTAATAATCGATTCTTTGTGTTACAATTTACAAGTCGAGCTTGTACATATGCATTTCTTTTATCTAATGCTGACAAGTTTCACTAATATTTATTTTCATTTTTAATAATTGGAGGGATAAAAAAATGGAAAAAGCAAAAAAAGGAAAACCATTTGGCTTTTACGTTTGCGCACTCGGATTTACATTTGAGCGTCTTGCATTCTACACAGTTAAATATCTGTTAGCCATTTGGATCGCAACAGAAGTTGCATCAGGCGGTCTTGGATTATCCGACGTCGAAGGTGCTGCTATGTCTGGTTCTTTCGTAGCATGGACATACATCACACCTATCTTTGGTGGTTACATCGCTGACCACTGGATCAGCCCAAGAATCTGTGTACCATTAGGAATGATCCTTATGGGACTTGGATATGTATGTACATGGAAAGCTGATTCTATGACACTTGTATGGGCAATGATCATTCTTGTATCAATCGGTACTGGTCTGTTCAAAGGTAACTTATCCGGTATCAATGGTCTTCTGTTCCACGATGCTGAGGAACTGGACGAGGCTTTCTCAATTCAGTACTCTTTCGTTAACATCGGATCATTCATCGGTACAACATTTATTGCTATGCTTGCTACAACAGGTCTTTTCGGTATCAAGACAAGCTTCAACACAGTATTCTTAATCTGTGGTATCTTCATGTTCATCGATGCTGCATGGTTCATCCTTAACAGCAAAGCTCTTGGCGAAGCTGGTAAGAAACCATTCAAAGTTGACCAGCGTGAATTCGAAACAGCAGGTAAAAAAGAAGCTGATGATGCAAAACTTACATCTGGTGATGTTAAGCGTATCGTTGCAATCATCCTTGTAACTCTGTTCTCCAGTATCTTCTGGATGGTTTGGTACATGGCTTACATGCCAGCTTACTACCGCTTCGGTTGGGGTGATGGTGCTGACTACATGAACCTTGCTAACTGGTACATTGGAAGCTTCCAGGTTCCTACTTCTTGGTTCGACTCTGTAAACGCTTTAGTATGTATCATCTTAGGTCCTGTACTTGCTATGGTTTGGGCTAAAATGGCTAAGAGACCAAAGGGCGACATGAGCATGTTCAAGAAAACAGCTCTTGGTATTATGCTTGTAGGATGTTCTTACATCGTAATGGTTGTTGCTGACAAGATCGCAGCTGCTAACGGACAGTGTTCTGTATTCTGGTTAGCACTTGTATGTCTGTTGATGTCAGTTGGTGAGATGGTATTCTCCCCACTTGGTAACTCATTCATTTCCAAACTTGCTCCAGCTAAAGTACTTGGTCTGTTACTTGGTTTCTGGCCAATCGCAGTATTCCTTGCTCAGAAGATTTACCCAAGCTTATATGCATGGTTAAAGACTCTTGACTTCACAATGGGATACGGTGGATTAGCAGCAGTTATTATCGTTCTTGGTATTCTCCTCTGGGCATTCAGTGGAAAACTTGACGAAATGGAAAAAGCTGAATAATCAACAATTTCATAAAGATCGAAAAAGAGATTGCGCCAGCGGTCTCTTTTTCAAATGACAGATTTTTTAAGACATCATTCTATTTTAAGGAGGTTTTTGGTCATGACAGTATCAGAAAGAATTGCAAAGCTTCGCTCTCTTATGGACGAAAAGAACATTGATGCTTACGTTGTTCCTACTGCTGACTTCCATCAGAGCGAATATGTTGGGGAACACTTTAAAGCAAGAAAATTCATCACTGGTTTCAGTGGCTCTTACGGAACTGCTGTCATCTGCAAAGATGATGCAGGTTTATGGACAGACGGAAGATATTTCTTCCAGGCAGAAAATGAAATGGCAGGTACCGGTGTACGCTTAATGAAGATGTTCGTAGGCGACACACCTTCTATCACAGAATATCTGGCAGACAAGATTCCATCCGGCGGAACTGTTGCATTTGACGGACGTGTTCTCTCTATGGGTGAAGGTCAGGAATATGAGGATGCACTTGCTTCCAAAGGAATCAATATCGACTATTCCGAGGATCTCATCGATACAATTTGGGAAGACAGACCGGCATTATCAGACAAACCGGCATTCTTCCTGGAAGAGAAATATTCCGGTGAAAGTACAGCATCTAAACTGGAGCGCGTGCGTAAAGTAATGACTGAAAAAGGCGCTACCGTACACGCAATTGCTTCTCTTGATGATGTATGCTGGCTCTTGAATGTACGTGGTGATGATATTGATTTCTTCCCACTGCTTCTCTCCTATGCCATTGTAAAAATGGATAGTGTTGAGCTCTATGTCGATGAGAAAAAATTAAATGACCAGATTCTCGGTGAACTCAAAAAGGCAAATGTAAATCTTCACGCATACAACGATATTTACGAAGATATCAAGAAACTGGATGCTTCTGAGACCATCCTGATTGATCCAATGAAGATGAACTACGCTCTTTACAAAAACATTCCTTGCCACATCGTTGAAGCTGCTAATCCGACCATTCTCATGAAGGCTATGAAGAATGAGACAGAGCTTGAAAATATCAGAGCTGCTCATATTAAAGACGGTGTTGCTATTACAAAGTTCATGTACTGGATCAAAAATAACTTCGATAAGGAGACTATTACAGAATTAAGTTCTATTCAAAAACTTACTTCTCTTCGTGCAGAGCAAGACGGTTATATCCGTGACAGCTTCGAGCCACTGTGTGCTTACAAAGATCACGCAGCCATGATGCACTACTCTCCTTCTGAAGAGACAGATGTAAAATTAGAAAAAGGCGCTTTCTTCCTGAATGATACAGGCGGCGGATACTATGAAGGTTCTACCGATATCACAAGAACATTCGTCCTTGGCTCTGTCGACCATCAGATGAAGAAATACTTTACTGCTGTTGTACGTGCAATGATGAACCTTTCCCGTGCAAAATTCCTGTATGGATGTTACGGATATAACCTTGACGTCCTTGCAAGAGGACCGATCTGGGATCTTGACCTTGATTTCCAGTGCGGTACAGGACACGGTGTCGGATACCTTGCAAACGTTCACGAACCACCGACAGGTTTCAGATGGTATGTTGTACCAAGCAAGAACGAACATCACAAACTGGAAGAAGGCATGGTTATCACAGATGAGCCTGGTATCTACGAAGATGGTCAGTTCGGTATTCGTATCGAAAATGAATTTATCGTAAGAAAAGGTGTCCAGAATAAATACGGACAGTTCATGCACTTCGAGACAATCACTTTTGCTCCAATCGACTTAGACGGTATTGATCCGGAAGAAATGAGCAAATCTGAAAGAGAATGGCTGAATAACTACCACAAAGATGTATACGAAAAGATCGGACCACATCTCACAGAAGAAGAAAGAGAATGGCTGAAAGAGTATACAAGAGCAATCTAAGATATTGCTTACGAGCCCCGGGGGAAAAGTAAAATGTCCCCCGGGGCTTTTTGTAAGTTTACCCCGGGGGACATAATCATTATTTTTCATTTCTGAACTGGATCGGTGTCATATTATATGCTTTTTTGAACAGTCGGTTAAAATGTTCTACGTTCTGATATCCTACGCTGAGCGCAATATTTTCAACTGTCATATTGCTTCCCTTTAACAGAGATTTTGCTTTCTTCATACGAATCTTTTTCACCATTTCTCCGAATGTGATCCCTGATTTTTCTTTGATGTATTTTGATATATACGGTTTTGAGAGATAGAATTTTTCTGCCAGATCTTCTAACGTAATATCAATATAATTTGCCTGAATATAGTTCATGATCTCGACCATTCTGGCATCCTGACAGCTTTTTGAATTGCCAAGCTCTTCTAATTTATTCACCGCAACAATCAGCGCCTCTATGGAAGCTCTGATAATATCAGGATCAATGCCGACTCCCCAGAAGGTTTTTCCTTTGCTTATAATGCCCACGTATGCAACCGCTTTGGAAGATGAGCCTTTCGACTGAGAATGTTCTTCATAGAAAGTAAGTTCATAACTGATATTAAAATATTGTTTGATAGCATTGCTTACGGCGTCAAGACGTCCATTTCCCATTGCAGTAACAACTCTCGTCTCTCCTGCATGATTGATCGTTGCCTCTGCTGTAATACCATCCCCCTGCTTAAAGTGACATTCATCTACATGGAATACCGGTTTCGTATTAATATAATTATCTGAAAAGATCTGATATACCCAATCCGGTGTTAATTCCTTATGTGCCTTATCAGATACATCTTTCACCAGATAACCGACTTCTGCACGCATTGCCTGAGGAAGGTTGATTCCATGACTCTGTTTTAAAATGTAGTTTACACCACCCTTACCGGACTGGCTGTTGATACGGATAACATCAGAGTCATACTGTCTTCCGACATCTTTCGGATCGATTGGAAGATAAGGAACTGTCCATGTATCACACTGCTTCTCATCACGATAAGCCATTCCTTTAGCGATCGCATCCTGATGAGAGCCGGAAAAGGCTGTAAATACAAGGTCTCCGGCATATGGCTGACGTTCATACACATGCATTCTTGTAAGCCGTTCATAAGTCTCTCTGAGTCTTTTCATATTTGAGAAATCAAGTCCCGGATCAACACCGTGAGAATACATATTCATTCCCATCGTAATAATATCAACATTTCCGGTACGCTCTCCGTTTCCGAATAACGTTCCCTCAATACGGTCAGCTCCTGCCAGAACGCCAAGCTCCGCTGTTGCAACGCCGCATCCTCTGTCGTTATGAGGATGAAGACAAAGAATTACATTATCTCTGTATTTCAGGTGTTTATGCACGTATTCCAGCTGACAGGCAAATACATGAGGCATAGCATTTTCAACGGTTGTCGGAATGTTAATGATTGCCTTGTTCTCTTTCGTCGGCTTCCATACATCCAATACCGCGTTACACACTTCTACTGCATAATCCACCTCTGTGCCCGGGAAACTCTCCGGACTGTACTGGAAAGTAAAATTACCATCTGTCTCAGATGCCAGCTTTAACAGCAGCTCGGCACCGTCAATAGCAATCTTTTTGATCTCTTCTTTACTCTTTTTAAATACCTGTTCCCGCTGTGCTACCGAAGTGGAGTTATAAAGATGAATCACTGCATGAGGCGCTCCCTTAACTGCTTCAAACGTCTTCTTAATAATATGTTCTCTTGCCTGTGTAAGCACCTGTACGGTCACATCATCCGGAATCATATTTTTTTCGATCAATGTTCTCATAAACTGATATTCTGTCTCAGAAGCCGCAGGAAATCCAACTTCTATCTCCTTAAATCCTACATCCACCAGCATCTGGAAAAATTCTAATTTTTCTTCCAGACTCATAGGCTCGATCAACGCCTGATTTCCATCTCGCAAATCTACGCTGCACCAGATTGGTGGTTTTTCAATTGCGTCTTTCTTTGCCCAGTCGTAAGTAACTTCCGGCGGCATAAAATAGGTTTTCTCATACTTCTGATAATTTTTCATGTCTCTTTACTTCCTCTCTATCACACATTTCAGTGCTTATTATGTTGAATAATAATTATCAACTTTGTTGTCTATTTTTAATACTCCCTTATCCTATCATATGCTTAAGGAAAAAAAAAGTGACATTTTTAATCATTTTAGTTGATATATTTTAATATTTCACATATTATCTTTCGGCTTCCAGAGAACGTTTCTTAGTAATCGTTACCGTCTCCTCATAGCAGGCAAAAATCTGTTCCACCGTCTTTGCCTCCGGTTTCGGTGTAATGATGCTTACAAGCGGAACAACTACAAGCCCTGCGATCATTGCCACCGCTCCCGCATTGATCGGAGAGACAATGTAATGAAGAAACAGGTTAGAAACGGTAATACCTACACCTGTGATAAAGCTTGCCCATACAGCAGCCCTTGTCACACGTTTCCAATATAATCCATACAAGAACGGCGCCAGAAATGCTCCTGCCAGCGCTCCCCATGAAATTCCCATAAGCTGCGCAATAAAGGTAGATGGATCTAATGCAATCCATACGGATAATCCGATAAAGAACACGACTAAAAACTGCATCCAGCGTATTTGTTTCTTTTCACTCATATTTTTCATAACATTATCTTTTAAAAAATCCAGTGTCAGCGTCGAACTGGAAGTCAGCACTAAAGATGCAAGTGTCGACATAGAGGCTGATAATACAAGCACAACTACTATTCCGATCAAAAGATCCGGAAGAGACGACAGCATATGCGGAACAATACTGTCAAACACCACACTTCCCGTCTCATCATAGATTTCACTACTGTCAAAGAGACGTCCGAATCCTCCGAGAAAATAGCTTCCTCCTGCCACAACACAGGCAAATAATGTAGAAATCACGGTTCCTGTATTAATGGATTTTTCATCCTTGATCGCATAAAATTTCCCGATCATCTGAGGCAGTCCCCACGTTCCGAGAGACGTCAGTATGATAACACCTAACAGATTCCACGGGTCCGGTCCAAAGAAGGAAGTAAATGCTCCCGGCTGCCCCATAGTAACCGGAAGATCGCTTGGAATCTCCGCCATCTTTCTGATTGCCTCCAGAAAACCACCCTGACCGCTTAACACTGCAGCGATCACCGCTACAATTCCAAGCAGCATAATAATTCCCTGAATAAAATCGTTAATGGCTGTCGCCATGTATCCGCCCAAAATTACATAAATTCCAGTGAACACTGCCATTCCCGCAACACAATAAGCGTAAGGAATATGAAATGCCATTTCAAACAATCTGGACAGACCATTATAGATGGATGCCGTATATGGGACCAGAAAAACAAACACGATTGCCGACGCCATGATCTTTAATGCCTTGCTCCCATACCGTTCACCAAAAAAATCAGGCATCGTTTTACTTCCCAGATGCTGTGTCATAACCTTCGTTCGTCTTCCTAACACTACCCATGCCATTAAGCTTCCGATCACAGCATTACCGATTCCAATCCACGTACTTGCAATACCGTACTTCCAGCCAAATTGACCTGCATATCCAACAAATACAACTGCGGAGAAATAAGAGGTTCCATATGCAAATGCTGTAAGCCACGGTCCAACTGACCGCCCGCCAAGTACAAATCCATCTACACTGGCTGTATGCTTTCTGGAATAGAGTCCTACTCCTACCATGACTGCAAAAAATACGATTAGCAACGTTAATTTGATTCCCATACTGTTACCCTTCCTTCTCAAACTTCCTTATATCCATCTTCTTACATTTTACATTACTTTAAAGTGTTACGCTTTAAAGCAATAAAGTTTACTGTCCTAGAATAGCATAATATTCCTATTGCTGTCAACTGCATTCTTATACAACCGAATAAAACCGCAAAAAAAGAGCAGATAAATTATCCACTCTTATTTTTCAGACACTATATTTTATTTCATCTGCTCAACACGTTCCTGAACGGTTCTCTGGAAATTCTCCACTCTCCGGTTGTATGTTCCATCCATGTATTTAGAATGAAGCATAAAATCCGCCGTTGCAAGATTATTTGCAATCGGGATATCATAGACAACAGCGATACGAAGCAATGCCTTCACGTCCGGATCATGCGGCTGGGCCTCCAGCGGGTCCCATAAAAAGATCATAAAATCAATCTGACCTTCTACGATTTTTGCACCAATCTGCTGATCTCCGCCTAATGGACCGCTGTTATATCCCTTCACCGGAAGTCCTGTCTTCTCAGCAATCAGTCTTGCTGTTGTACCGGTTCCGCACAAGAAATGTCCCTTTAAAATTTCTTTATTTTTATCACACCATTCTACCAGTTCTTTCTTCTTTCCGTCATGTGCGACCAATGCAATATGTTTCGTCTTTCCGATTTCAAATGTTACATACTTATCATTCATTTCCTACTCCTCCCCTTCTGCTTCATAATATTTAATCAATGCCTGTGTGCCAAGATCCCCATATCCTTCTGCTTCCAGTTCTTCATAGTTCGAAAGGACAAGACTTAACACTTCCAGGAAAAGATCACTGCGATTAGCCTCTGTCAAAGCAATCTTCATATCTTTAATAAAATGCTTGATAAAAAATCCGGGCTCGTAATTTTTTTCCAGAATTTTAGGTGCAAAAAGATCTAACTGCTTGCTTCCTGCCGCTCCTGTTGCTACTGATTTGATCACTGTAGGAAGATCAAGCCCCTTTGCTTTCGCATAAGTGAGCGCTTCACACACGCCGGACAATGTCCCTGCGATCATAATCTGATTCGCCATCTTTGCGTGCTGCCCGCAGCCTGCACCTCCCTGATAATTGAGGTTGGTTCCCATTGCTTCAAATAACGGAATACATGCTTCATAGTCTTCTTTGTCTCCTCCGACTAAGATTGACAGTGTTCCCGCCTTTGCTCCTGTATCGCCTCCTGTCACCGGAGCATCCAGTACATGAAAGCCTCGTTTCTTACCCTCTGCATAGATCTTCTCTGACAGCATCGGACTTGTTGTTGTCATATCAATAAGGTAAGCTCCTGATTTGGCACTGTCTAATATATTTCCTTCTTCAAAATATACTTCTTCTACATCTGCCGGGAACCCTACGATCGTGATCACTGCGTCACAATCTGACACACATTCCTTGATGGTGCTGTGGAATACAGCTCCCTCGCTGATCACATCCTCTACTTTCGCTTTTGTTCTTGCGAAAATATGAAGCTCAAATCCAGCCTTCATCAGATTTCGCACCATGGATTTTCCCATAATGCCAACGCCGATAAATCCAATCTTCTTCATCTGTCTACTCTCCTCTTTTTTCTACTACTTCACCCTGTCTCTTATAAATGCTTCCTGCCGGAACATAGCCTCTTACACTGGACAACGGGTAAATATTCGTATGTCTTCCGACAACACTTCCCGGATTCAGAACAGTTCCGCATCCTACTTCAACTTCATCTCCGAGCATTGCTCCGAATTTCTTTCTTCCGGTCTCGATTCCACCTTCCGGTGTCTTTACAACGACCAGCTTTTTATCAGATTTTACATTTGAAGTAATAGAGCCCGCTCCCATATGCGCTTTATATCCAAGCACGGAATCGCCCACATAATTATAATGAGGAACCTGTACTTTATTGAACAGAATTACGTTCTTAAGCTCTGTAGAATTACCGACTACCGCGCCCTCTCCTACGATGGCATTGCCGCGGATAAATGCACAGTGTCTTACTTCTGCATCCTTGCCGATGATTGCAGGACCATGAATATACGCAGACGGAAATACGTTTGCCGACTTGGCAATCCACACATTTTCTTCCACCTGATCATACTCCTCTTTGGAAAGTGTCTTTCCAAGCTCCACAATAAAATCTCCGATTTTCGGAAGCACTTCCCAAGGGTAAGTTACATCATCAAAAATGTCTTTCGCAATTGTTTCATTTAAATCATATAATTCATTTACTGTCAATTCTCTCATTGTTGTCTCCTGTCTTTCTTCTATCCTCAAGTTACTATGTAAAGAATAGCACTTTTCCGGTTATTAGGCAATTATTTCTTCTTGTAGAACTTCGCCGATCGGTCATAACACTCCCGAAGCTGTCCTTGATTGTTAAGTCCCTTTACCCCCATTGTACGGCTCACGATAAAGTGATCCAGCTTCTGCATGTACTCTTCCGGCGTAATATCACCATCTGCCACATAAGTAAGCCCCTTCTCCCAGCTTGCTGTTAATTCTGGATTTAAAAGCGAACGAATAGAGTGTTCCACTACATCATAGATCATTTCTCCAAGCAGCGTCGGCGTCACGATCTGTGTCTTTTTATTTAAGGATAAATACTTAATGTGAAATAATTTCTTTAAAATTTCTCCTCTTGTGGCGCTGGTTCCGATACCGCTTCCTTTGATCTGTGCCCGCAAATCTTCATCCTCGATCAACTGTCCCGCATTTTCCATAGCAAGAATCAATGAACCGGAATTATAACGTTTCGGCGGAGAGGTTTTTCCTTCTTTGATCTCAAATGCCGAAACCGGAAACACCATTCCTTTTTTCAGTGCATTTACCCTCTCGAACATCTTCTGGTCTGCTGATTTTTCCTGACTCTGGTTCTCCTCATTTACCACCTTAAGATATCCTGCTTCAGCCAGCACCTTAAAATTAGAGAAAAATGATTCTTCTTTTACTTTTGTTGTGATTGACACCTTCTGGTACACCGCCGCAGGGTAAAAGATACTCAAGAAACGCTTCACGATCACATCGTACACCTTCGCTGACAGCGCAGAAACGCTTTTTAACGCTCCGATTCCCTGTCCGGTAGGAATAATCGCATAGTGATCGGTAATCTGCTTATCATTGACATATCTCGTCTTTGCTAACCCTTTATGGCTTCCAAAAGAAACAATCTCCTGAAGATAAGAAACAGCCGGCTCATATTTCATCAAACCGTTTAAGTTTTTATGAATCTCCTTTGCAACCGCTGTAGACAGCACTCTGGCATCGGTTCTCGGATAGGTGACAAGCTTCTTCTCATACAGTTCCTGTACAATGCGAAGCGTCTCATCGGGACTGATCTTAAAACGTTTGGAACATTCATTTTGAAGCTCCGCCAAGTTAAATAAAAGAGGCGGATTTTTTTTCTCTTTCTTCTTCTCTATGGCTGTGATCTGACAGGTAACCGGTGAAGGAGCTTCCAGATAAGCAACCAGCTCTTCCGCCTTCTCCCTCTCTTTAAAGCCATTTTCTTTATAGAGGTCAAAGGACTCAAAATATCTGGAGCCTTCCACCGCTTTCCATTCACCTTCAAAGCTTTCCTCTGCTTCTCCGATCGTACTTAGCACGCGGTAAAAGGGTGTTTCGACAAATTCGCGAATTTCCCGTTCTCTACGCACCACCATGCCAAGCACACAAGTCATCACACGGCCAACGGAAATAACGGAATATTTCGTATGAAGATAATTGGAAATACTGTTTCCGTATTTCAGCGTCAATAGGCGGGAAAAATTGATTCCCATAAGATAGTCCTCTTTTGCTCTTAAGTACGCCGAAGCTGACAGATTGTCATACTCCTTCAAATCCTTTGCCTCACGAATCCCTCGCACGATCTCTTCTTCCGTCTGAGAGTCGATCCACACCCGTCGTCTTTCTTTTCCATGTACGCCGGCCTGCTGTTCTACGAGGCGGTAAATATACTCTCCTTCCCGCCCGGAGTCTGTACACACATAGATTGTGTCAACATCGGGACGATTCAGAAGCCCTGACACAATCTTAAATTGTTTGGCAACCGCCGGAATGACTTCGTACTTAAACTGCTCAGGAATAAAAGGCAGAGTCTCAAGACTCCACCTCTTAAATGACGGATCATATTCTTCCGGATAACTCATCGTTACAAGATGCCCCACACACCAGGTAACGACTGCTTCCTCCGATTCCAGATAGCCGTCTTTTCTATTTAGCTTCAATTTCAACGCCTTTGCAAATTCTTGTGCTACGCTTGGTTTCTCTGCAATATATAATGATTTCCCCATGAAATGCTCTTCTACTCCTCTTATATCTATTTTGTATTATCTCTTAAATAGATCTTTTATCTTTTCCATGAATCCTGCCTTCTTTGGCTCTGCCGGTTTTCTGGAATTTTGAAGGGCTTCTTCCATAAATACTGCCTGTGAATCTACAAATGGTTCTGTCTGCTCTCTCTTCTGATACGTTCCGTCGCGCTGAAGCACCCTCGCTTTGATATTATCACTTAACATCACTTTCAGATAATGATTGATCTGTCTCTTGACATCCTCGTCCAAAATCGTACAGGCAACTTCAACACGCTTCTCCGTATTTCTTGTCATCATATCCGCAGAACCAATATATATCTTCTGTCTGCTTCCTGTACCAAAGCTGAAAATGCGCGGATGCTCTAAAAATCGCCCCACCACACTGGTCACACGCAGGTTCTCTGTATAACCCTTCACTCCCGGAAGTATACAGCAGATTCCACGGATAATCAAGTCAATCTTTACTCCGGCTCTGGAAGCTTGGGCGACTTTTTCGATAAAATCTACATCTGTAAGGGAATTCATTTTCATGACGATTCTTCCCTCTCTCCCCCTTGCAATCTCTTCATCCATAAGTGAAAGCACCTTTTGTTTCAGACTCGTAGGAGATACGATTAAGTGCTGATATTCCCCGTCAAGATTACTGATGGACATATTTTTGAAAAATTCCATTGCGTCCTTACCAATCTCCCGATTCGCTGTCATAAGCGAAAGATCTGTATACATCGCCGCAGTCTTTTCATTATAATTTCCGGTACCCACTTGTGTGATATACTGAATTTCTCCGCGATTCCGGTAGGTGATAAGACAGAGCTTTGAATGGACCTTATAATTGTCAAACCCATAGATCACGCGGCAACCGGCTTCCTCCAGTCGTTCTGACCAGTCAATATTATTCTGTTCATCAAATCTTGCCCGAAGTTCAATGAGAACCGTAACCTCTTTCCCATTTTCCGCAGCTGCACAGAGATATTCTACAAGCCTTGCTTTCTTTGCAAGACGGTAGATTGTAATCTTAATCGTCATCACATTGGGATCTGTGGACGCCTCTTTGATGAGCTTCAAAAAAGGATTCATACTCTCATATGGATAAAAGAGCAACAGGTCTTTCCGGCGGATCTGCTTCGTAATACTTCCTTCCTGTACCCGCGCTGATTCCTGCGGAGAAAACGGCGGATAAGTCAGCGCCTTCTTCATCGGCTCCGGAAGATTGCCGCTCATTGCAAACGCATAAGAAAGCTTCATCGGCATTTTCGTACGAAAAATCTGTGTCGGTCTAATATTGAATTTCTCACAGAAATATTTTTCAACTTCCAGGCTCAGCTTTTCTGCCACTTCCAAACGTACCACAGCCATCCGGCGTCGTTTGTGCAGCGTCTTCTGCATTAAATTTCGAAAATCATCTGTAATCTCCAAAGACTCGTCGTCCGGCGAAATATCCGCATTTCTTGTGACACAGATATAATTTGCATCTGACACATGATAATTCTCAAACACAAGGCTTAAATACTCCATGATCACCTTTTCCATTCGGATATATCGGATGTCATGCCCCGGCAGATACAGTACCTCTGATATAAACTGGGGAACAGGAATGATTCCCATCCTTGTTTTTTCTTTCTCCCTGTCTTTCTCCCGCAAATTAGCAGTCACATAAATCTCTTTATTCAATAAATGAGGAAATGGATGGTTTGCATCCACGATCTGCGGAGACAAGATTGGAAGAACCTGCTCTTTGAAATATTTCTTTACATACTTTCTTTCAGACTGCTCAAGCTCCTTGAAATCCAACCCGCACACGCCATAAGGATGCAGCTGTCTCTTTATCTCTCCGTATGTCTTATCCCGTTCCTTATATAGCGGCGCTACCGCTTCATAGATCTTCTCAAGCTGTTCATCCGGCGTCATACCGGATCTGGCATCCTTCGCCTGCGCATCTGTCTGTGCCATGTCAAAAAGACTTCCCACACGGATCATAAAGAACTCGTCCAGATTACTGGTAAAGATTGCGACGAACTTCATTCTCTCCAACAGAGGAACCGTTACATCTCTCGCCTCTTCTAATACTCTCTGGTTAAACTTCAGCCACGAAAGCTCTCTGTTCTGTGTGTAATTCAAAAGATTTCTGTCCTTACTCATATAATTACTCGTCATTCCTTCCTGCAAAGTGCCAAATACTACAGTCCAAACTCTTCAAATAATTTTATCATATACATTTCACACTTCCAAGGTATTCTCATTTAAAAATATGTTAAAGATGTGTAAAAGGAGCCGAACTTTTCGACTCCTTTGCTCACTTATTCTTTATTTTGCTTCAATATATCCTTTTGCTGTCAGCGCCTCTGCACAGAGCACTGCTCCGCCTGCTGCGCCACGCACAGTGTTGTGGGAAAGTCCGACAAACTTAAAGTCAAACATAGTGTCTTCTCTCAGACGCCCGATAGATACACCCATGCCATTTTCATAATCTACATCCAATGTAACCTGTGGACGGTTATCTTCTTCTAAATACTGGATAAACTGCTTTGGTGCGCTTGGAAGTTCTGCTTCCTGAGGGAATCCTTTGAAGTTCACCAGCTTCTCGATCAACTGCTCTTTCGTTGGTTTCTTCTCGAAATTGATAAATACAGCTGCTGTATGTCCGTTTAATACCGGTACACGGATGCACTGGCAAGTAATCTTTGGAAGCTCTGCTTTCACGATCTCACCGTTTTCAACTTTACCAAGTACGCGAAGCGGCTCCTGTTCACTCTTTTCTTCCTCACCGCCAATATACGGAATAATATTCTCAACCATCTCCGGCCAGTCTTTGAATGTCTTACCGGCTCCGGAAATTGCCTGATAAGTCGTTGCAACAACTTCTTTTGGACCGAATTCTTTCCATGCTGCAAGACATGGTGCATAGCTCTGAATTGAACAGTTTGGTTTTACTGCAATAAATCCTCTTGTTGTGCCAAGACGCTTCTTCTGGTCAGCGATCACTTCAAAATGCTGGGAGTTAATCTCCGGAACTACCATCGGAACATCCGGTGTCCAGCGGTGTGCACTGTTGTTAGATACAACCGGTGTCTCTGTCTTTGCATATGCCTCTTCAATCGCACGGATCTCATCCTTTGTCATGTCAACCGCACTAAACACAAAATCAACAGTAGCTGCAACTTCTTCCACTTCATTTACGTTGTGTACGATCAGTTTTTTTACTCCTTCCGGCATCGGTGTCGTCATTTTCCAACGTCCGCCCACTGCCTCTTCATAGGTTTTCCCTGCGGATCTTGGACTTGCCGCAACTGTCACCACTTCAAACCACGGATGATTGTCAAGCAGAGAAATAAAACGCTGTCCAACCATTCCTGTCGCTCCTAGAATACCAACTCTTAATTTCTTCTCCATCTTTCTCTCCTCCTAATAATTCTTCATATATTCCTCATAAATGTTGATGGCCTTCTCCATTGCTTCCCGTCCCGGAGCTCCAATCGTTGTACGCTTATTTACACAAGTTTCCAGACTGATTGCTTCATAAATATCCTCTTCAAACACCGGGCATATCTTCTTATATTCTTCTAAGGTAAGTTCATCAAGCGGAATCTTCTTCTCAATACAGGTCAAAACAAGCTGACCTACTATCCCATGTGCATCTCGGAACGGAACCCCATGATTTACCAGATAATCCGCTGCATCTGTGGCATTGGTAAAGCCGTGTTTTGCACTTTCTTCCATGCGGTCTTTGTGAAACTCCATCGTCTTTAACATTCCGGTAAACAGGGCAAGGCAGCCTTTCGCTGTGTCAATCGCATCAAATGCCCACTCCTTATCCTCCTGCATATCTTTGTTATATGCAAGCGGAATTCCCTTCATTGTAGCCAATAATGAATTTAAAGCGCCGTATACTCTTCCGGTCTTTCCTCTTACAAGCTCTGCAATATCCGGATTCTTCTTCTGCGGCATAATACTGCTTCCGGTACTGTATGCGTCATCAATCTCTACGAATTTATATTCATTGGTGTTCCAGATAATAATTTCTTCTGAAAATCTGCTCAGATGCATCATAATCATAGATAATGCCGATAATAATTCCAACAGATAATCACGATCTGACACACCATCCATGCTGTTTAATGTAGGTCCGTCAAATCCCAGAAGCACCGCTGTATATTCACGGTCCAGAGGGTAAGTTGTCCCGGCCAATGCACCGGAGCCCAGCGGACAGGTATTCATTCTGTGATAAAGATCACGAAGCCGCTCATGGTCTCTCTTAAACATCTCAAAATATGCGCCCATATGGTGAGCAAGTGTAATCGGCTGGGCCTTCTGAAGATGTGTAAATCCGGGCATATAAGTATCTACATGTTCTTTCATGATACTAAGAAGCGCCTGTAATAATTCTTCCACAAGCCCATCCAGAGCCTCTACCGCATCCCTTGTATAAAGTTTCATGTCTAATGCAACCTGATCATTTCGACTTCTTCCGGTGTGAAGCTTCTTTCCCGCTTCTCCGATCCGGTCGATCAACGTTGCCTCTACAAAGCTGTGGATATCTTCGTATTGATCTGTAATCTCCAGCGTTCCTGCTTCTACATCAGACAAAATCCCCTGAAGACCTTCCATGATCTTCTCCGTCTCTTCTTCTGTCAGGATTCCCTGCCTTCCGAGCATCATTACATGAGCAATACTCCCTTTAATATCTTGTGCGTAAAATCTTTTATCAAAAGAAATAGATGCGTTAAACTGATACACCAGCTTATCCGTCTCTTTTGTAAAGCGTCCGCCCCACAATTGTGCCATCTATCTTCACCCTTTCATAATTTAATGTGGTAAAACATAATATGTATTCGATTGTACCACATTTCTGCATAAAATCAAATGAAAATGTATTATTTTGCAGTTTTTTTGGAAAATTCACATCCACAGTAGTCCTGTCGATACAATCCGTATTGCTTCGAAAGCTCAATGGAACGCTTATATCCATTCTTTTTCTTAAAATCCGACAGCAGATAGGATACCCCGTACTCTTCCGCAAGCTTTACACCAATCTCATTTAACTTCTCAGCATTTTTCAAAGGGCTGATACTCAATGTCGTCGTAAAATAATCAAAACCTGCCTGTGCCGCAATTCTTGCGGTTTCACGCAGTCTGAGCTCATAACATCCAAAACAGCGCACGCCGCCTTCCTTCACTTCTTCAAGCCCTTTTGCCATTTCATAGAACTTTTCCTTATCATAAGGACCTGCCATGAATGAAATCGGATATTTCACATTCATCTCATCGATCAACTTCTGCTGTTCCCAGATTCTCTTCGTATATTCACTCTCCGGGAAAATATTCGGATTGTAATATAATACCGTAATCTCAAAATAATTGCTAAGATATTCCAGCACATAGCTGCTGCATGGAGCACAACAGCTATGGAGAAGGAGCTTAGGCACCCGCCCGTCATCGGATAGTTTCTGAACTAATTTATCAAGTTCTTTTTGATAATTCATCGATGATACACCTCCTTTATCACCTTTTGATTCTTCTGAAATTATAAACGTTCTGACACATTCTGACAAGCCCATGCCCTGCACTTATTTCTTATATTTACATAAACTAACTATATATTCTTCTTGTGGAGGCTATTATGGAGCAGGTACTGGAATTAAAAAATATCTACTACGCTTACCATACATTAGAGGGCGAAACACCCGCGCTCACAGATATTTCTTTTACGATGAATAGAGGTGATTTTATAGCGATCGTAGGTCCATCAGGATGCGGCAAATCAACGCTGTTATCTCTGATCTCCGGTCTTATAAAGCCGGAACAGGGGTTTATCAAAATCAACGGAAAACACCTGAGAGAAAGTACAACTAATGTAGGCTATATGTTGCAGCACGATGAGTTATTTGAATGGCGCACCATTTATCACAATGTACTCCTCGGACTGGAAGTCCAGCATATGCTCACTGCACAGACACGCTCCAGAGCACATGATCTTCTTGACCAGTACGGGCTTAGTCGGTTCGAAACTTCTCACCCTTCGGAATTATCCGGCGGTATGCGCCAACGTGCTGCACTCGTACGCACGCTTGTAATGGAACCGGATCTTCTCCTTCTCGACGAACCATTTTCGGCATTGGATTATCAGACCAGACTTACTGCCGGAGATGATATCGGCCAGATTCTGCGACACGAGAAGAAGTCTGCTATTTTGGTAACACATGATCTCTCCGAAGCGATTTCACTTGCCGACCGCGTTATTGTTCTATCGAAACGCCCTGCCACAATAAAACAAACGATTCCTCTGATCTTTGACATAGAAAATGATACGCCGCTGAACCGCAGAAATGCGCCGGAATTTAAAACCTATTTTAATCTGATATGGAAGGAGTTAAACCGCAATGAATGAAATTTCTAAAGGTCAACAGCTTTATCTGAAAAGCCATCGAAAACACAAACGCATCGTACGAATTTCCCGTATTCTGATTTTGTTCAGTTTTCTCTTTCTCTGGGAATTTACTGCAAATACAGGACTGATCGACTCCTTCATTTTCAGCAGTCCGTCCAAAATTGCACTGTGCTTCTGTCACATGGCATCCGACCAGAGTATTTTCAGCCATATTAGTATTACACTCTATGAGACAATTATAAGCTTCCTTCTCGTCACTCTTTTTAGTGTTCTGACGGCTGTTATTCTCTGGTTCAGCATCAAGCTGTCGGAAATTCTGGACCCTTATCTGGTCGTTTTAAACAGCTTGCCAAAATCGGCATTGGCTCCGCTTCTTATTGTATGGCTGGGCGCCGATAAAACTACCATCATTGTAGCCGGTATGTCCGTCGCGATCTTCGGAAGTATCCTGAGCCTTTACACGAATTTTACTACCGTAGACCCCGGTAAGATCAAATTGATCTATACGATGAGAGGCAGCCGGTTTCAGGCGCTTACAAAGGTCGTACTCCCAAGCTCTCTGCCTGCTATTATAAGCAATATGAAGGTAAATATAGGACTTTGTCTTGTGGGAGTTATCATCGGTGAATTTTTAGCCGCGAAAAACGGGCTTGGGTATCTGATCATCTATTCCTCTCAGGTCTTTAAAATGGATTGGTTATTAATGTCCATTGTTCTTCTCTGTATTATGGCAATGGGATTATATGCTGTGATCAATGTACTGGAAAAATGGTGCAAGAAAAGATTTTAAATGCTCTGCGCAAGTTGTATAACACAGAGACGGGAGATGCATCCGCACCTCCTGACTACATACCACATGTTCAAAGGATCTATGAATTTCAATATTAATTTCTCAGGAAAAAATGCTTGCAAATCTTTTGAAATGCGATATAATATTAGTTGTGACTGACATAACGTTAGTTTCTATATCTGCTGGAATAGCTCAGTCGGTAGAGCACTTCACTCGTAATGAAGGGGTCGTCGGTTCAAGTCCGATTTCCAGCTTTTCAAAAAACAGCGTAAAAAAGGGACTTCCCAGTATTTGGGATAGTCCCTTTTCTTGTCACAGATATTTTTATATTAGGCTAACTTTTTCGTTTTATGATTTCTGACTTTCTGCCATATGAACCATCAACTGCTGATATGGAATCGAGATGTGATGTTCATCCAGCTGCTCTTTGATTTCTTCTAATATACGCCATTTAGCCGACCAGAAATCTTCATTCTTTGTCCAAGCACGCGCTCCCAATACAACGGAGCTTTCACCAAGCGCATCCACAAACACATTGATATCTTCATCCTGCAAAACAGCCTCATCATTTTTCAGAATCGTTTCAATCACTGCTTTTGCCTCTTTAATACTTGCTTCATAAGCGATATCTACCTTCAGATCCAGACGTCTCTCATCCTTTGCAGTTGCATTTGTCAAACTGTTATTCGTAAGTATTCCGTTTGGAATTACAATAGTCTTATTGTCGATGGTGCTTAATTTTGTATAGAAAATCTGAATCTCTTTCACTGTTCCCTCGTTTTTGTTTGTATCCTCTATAATATAATCTCCCACTTCAAAAGGCTTCAAAAGCAGGATCAGCACACCTCCGGCAAAGTTCGACAGACTTCCCTGTAATGCAAGACCGATTGCCACACCTCCGGATGCGATCAATGCCGCCACAGAAGCTGCATCTACCCCGAATTTCGTCGCAATGGAGAATAGCAGGATAAAGTACAGAACTACTTTAAGAACGGAATCTACAAACTGCCGCACTCCTACATCCGCATTGGAACGTTCCATCGAATGTCTTACAATCTTTCTGATCCATTTAATAACAGCTCTTCCTACTAAGAAAAATAAAATTGCAAATAATACTTTAACTCCAAACCCAATGATATTAGGTATATTTTCCTGTAAATAAGCAGTAAATTGATTCATTTCTTCTACTGCATTTTTCGTTGTCTCCACCACTTCTTCTGCTGCTGTTGTTTCATTCATCTAGTTGTTCTCCTCTCTTTTTATCGCTAAGAGCGCACTTAGGTTTCCTCTCTTTACGCCTGTACTCCGGTGAGAAAATAAGATTTCCGGATTACAATGGGTACATAAATTTGTCACTGCAATATTCTGAGCCTCAACACCTGCTTCTGTTAAAACAATCTGATTTGCTCTCCAAAGATTCAGTTGATATTTACCGTTTTCTTTTTCATAAAATAGTTGCGGCCAGACAAACTCTGAAAAATTCTTCCGAAATTCCTCAATCACATCACCGCTTACTTCATAACAGTCCTGACAAATGGAAGGACCGATCGCAGCAAATACGTCTTCTGGTTTTGTACCATAAGCCTCTTTCATTCTCTCCAATGTAACCTGACCCATTCTTTTTACTGTCCCGCGCCAGCCCGAATGGCTCAGTCCGATTGCCCTGTGAACAGGGTCCACAAAATATAACGGCACACAATCAGCATAGAATGTCACCAGACAGATTCCCGGCACATCCGTCACCATTCCATCCGTCTCCATGAACCGCTTTCCTCTGTCTTCTTCTCTTACGACTGCAACATTGGTCGTATGTGTTTGATGCGTATAAGTAAAATCTTCGACTCTCACACCTAACGCACGGGCAAGCCTTCTCTGATTTTCTTCAATCGCTTTCGGATCGTCGCCTCTGGTGGTGCTGATATTCATTGTCGAACAATATCCTTCGCTTACACCGCCCATTCTCGTCGTGAAGCCATGCGTCACGAATTCTGTCTTTTCCAACAGGGGATACGTAAGAAGTGGAACTCCTTCCATGATCTTTTCTTCAAAAACCGTCTCTTTATTTTTGTATTTTAATCCAAATCCCATAATATCTCCTTATGCTCCGGCATAATCAAATGCATTTTTTATAACCTGAAGCTTGCCATTTAATATTGTCACCACATCAAATCTGCAAGGCAGTTCCATAGTTCCTTTCTTCGTCAGATAATAAAGCGCACATTTAGAGATAACACGCTGTTTTCTTTTATCGACAGCTTCCGACGGATAACCCTTTCCTGTCCCCGCACGGTATTTCACCTCACAGAACACCAGATACTCTCCGTCCCGCGCAATAATATCTATCTCTCCCATACGACAGCGAAAATTATATTCTAAAATCTCATATCCTATGCTTTCCAAATACGCACCGGCTTTTTGCTCCCAATATGCGCCTTTTTCTCTCTGATTTTCTTTCAACCACATACCTGCTTTCCAGTATCATAACAGACGACTATTTCTTTTGCACATGTTTCCTAGGAAACAAAATTCTTAATAAAAGAGGCACGGTGGATCGGCGTAGGTCCAAGTTCTTTTAGTGCCGCAATATGCGCCTTTGTGCCATACCCTTTATTACTTGCCAGATCATATCCCGGAAGAACCTTATCATATTCAACCATCATCCGGTCTCTTGTCACCTTAGCTACAATACTTGCCGCCGCAATAGACACACTCTTTGCATCGCCCTTGACGATCGGCACCTGACGGATAGAAACCTCCGGTATCGTTACAGCATCATTAAGAAGCACCTCCGGCTTAGTTCCAAGCTTTTTCTCCACTTCCTTAATTGCCGCACGCATTGCTTCATAGGTAGCCTGGAGGATATTGATCTCATCAATTCTTGCAGGACTTGCCATTCCGATACCGACAGCTAATGCCTTTTCCATAATTTCATCATACAGAAGTTCTCTCTTTTTCTCGGATAACTTCTTGGAATCATTCAAATACAAAATCTGTGCATCTGCCGGAAGAACGACTGCCCCTGCCACAACAGGACCGGCAAGCGGTCCTCTGCCCACTTCATCAATCCCGCATATATATTTGCAGGAAGCGTATTCCTTTTCATAGAGACGCATCGTCTCCAGTCTTTCCAACTCTTTTTGCAATTTTTCCTGCTGTTTTCTAAGTCTTTCTTCTTCACGCTTATTCATGCCTGATAACTCCCATTTTGTCGAAAGGATAAATGCGCACCCATGCTCTTCCGATCAAATCTTCTCTCTTTAAGATTCCGACACTCGGATCGCGGCTGTCCAGACTGTGATTTCGATTATCTCCCAATACAAAATATTCATCTTCACCAAGTGTAATCGGCTCACTGGCTGTTCCTGCTTCTATCATAACTTCCGCACCATAAATATCACTTTCCAGCAGTTCACCGTTGATATAAGTATATCCGTCCTTTACCTGAACTATATCGCCGGGCAGACCGATGATTCGTTTAATATAGTAAGTATTTTCTTCGTATTTATACGGAAATACTACAATATCAAATCTCTTTGGTTCTTGGAATCTATAGGATAATTTATCAACGATCAGATTATCTCCGTCACTTAATGTTTTCTCCATAGAAGAACCGCTGACTCTTGTTCTCTGACCCACATATGTAATAATCAGATAGGTAAGTCCGATAATGATCAATATATAAAAAAGCCATCCGAGAAGTTCCCGCATCACACTTCCGACTCTGTTTTTTTTCTTTCGTCGCGCCATTTTATATGCTCCCCTTTTCAAATTTTTCTAATTCTATCATATTTCCTGCGGATATTCCAGTGTCAATCTTCCAAGCTTCCCGTTTCGGAAATCATCAAGGAGAAGAAGTGCCGCTTTCTCCGTATCCAGTTCATTGCCTCTTACAATACAATTCCGGCTTTTCGCGATACGGTTTAATACAACATAATCGTCTTCATCCATCTCTATATCATATTTATCCGCCAACACTTCCGGATATGCAGTTCTTAAGAAATGAATCAGCTCTGCAGCCAGTTCTTCTCTCTGAAGAACTTCATCTTTGATCGAGCCGATAAATGCAAGCTTAAGCCCGACTTCCTGATCTTCGAATTTAGGCCACAGTATTCCCGGAGTATCCAGAAGCTCTACCTGTTTATTTAACCTGATCCACTGCTTTCCTTTCGTAACTCCCGGTTTATTTCCGGTTTTCGCACATGCTTTTCCCGCAAGAGCGTTGATGAATGTAGACTTTCCAACATTCGGAATTCCGACTACCATGGCACGCACCGGACGATTTAAGATTCCTCTTTTTCTGTCTCTTTCAATCTTCTCTGCACAGGCTTCCCGTATAACTCCCTGAATCGACTTGATCCCGCCGCCTTTTCTGGAATTCACTTTCACCACCGAAAATCCTTTTTTCTTAAAGTATTCTGCCCACGCATCATTCCATTTGTCTTCTGCAAGATCGGCTTTATTAAGAAGCACCAGTCTTGCTTTGTTTTTACCCAATTCATCAATGTCCGGATTCCTGCTGCTCAAAGGAATACGGGCATCTACAAGTTCGATCACAAGATCGATCAATTTTATATTTTCCTGCATCATACGCTTTGCTTTCGTCATATGACCGGGATACCACTGAAAATGCATATTTTTTACCTCACAAATCCAAAATCTTTTTTCGGGGACACAACAAACCATGCCTTTCCGTAAATATAACTCCGTTTTACATTTCCTACGTCTGCATTTCGGCTGTCCTCACTATTTTCTCTGTCATCTCCAAGTACAAAATACTCATCCGACGCAAGCTGCATCTTCTCTGATACAATGCCAACGTCATTTATATCGGTTGTTTTATAATCTTCTTTTAGCTTCTCACCATTGATATATACGTGATTTTCTATAATTTCCACGGTTTCCCCCGGAAGTCCGATGATCCGCTTAATATAATAATGGCTGTTTTCATTTCCCTTTGGCTTAAAGACAATGATATCGCCGCGTTTTGGTCTGGAAGCATTATATACAATACGGTTTACAAGCACTACGTCTCCATTTTGAAGGACTGGCTTCATGGAATCACCGACGGTACTGACCTTTTGCCCAAAATACCAGACTGACACAAATGCCAGAAGGCATACCACTGCAATTTTAAATATCCACATGCCGATTCTGGTGATCTGTTCCATCCGGATATGCTTCTTGCGATGTTTTCTCTTTTTTCGAAAGTTTAATCTTTTCTTTCTCATAAGATCCCCTTATAACAGAAAAAGGACAATATACACATATGTACTTGTCCTTTTTACCTTGTTTCTTATTTTACTAATTCTTTTACTTTTGCTTTCTTACCAACGCGGTTTCTTAAGTAGTTCAGTTTCGCTCTTCTTACTTTACCTTTTCTTACTACTTCAACCTTCTCTACGTTTGGAGAATGCAGCGGCCATGTCTTCTCAACACCTACTCCGTTAGAATTTTTTCTAACTGTGAATGTTGCTCTTGTGCTTCCGCCCTGTTTCTTAAGAACTGTACCCTCGAAGATCTGAATTCTTTCGCGGTTTCCCTCTTTGATCTTACCGTAAACTTTTACAGTATCACCAACGTGAAACTCTGGTGCGTTCTCTTTTAACTGTTCTGCTTCAATATTTCTGATAATATCGTTCATTGTGTGTGACCTCCTTGTTTACTTGGATGTTCTTAATACATTCGTATCAGAGGACCATCTATTTTTCTTCACAACATGTTAAATGATATCACAAATCGTCGCAATTTGCAAGGATTTTTTCTGCGATCTCTCTTTCTTTTTCTGTAAGCTCCGCCTTCTCAAGAAGATCGGGGCGATTTCTTGCCGTGCGGATAACAGACTGTTCCCGGCGCCATTTTTCAATATTGGCATGATGCCCGGACATCAGAACTTCCGGCACTTTTTTGTCGTGCCACATTTCCGGTCTTGAATACTGCGGGTATTCCAGCAAATTGTCCTGAAAGCTTTCGAACTCCGCAGATACATCATTATGAAGTACCCCCGGCACAAGTCGGGAGATTGCATCTACCATGATCATGGCAGGAAGTTCTCCGCCTGTCAATACATAATCACCAATCGATACATAATCTGTCACGATCTCCTCAAGCACTCTCTCGTCAATCCCTTCATAGTGACCGCAGAGGAATACCAGCTCCTCTTCCTGTGCAAATTCTTCCGCCATCGTCTGATTAAAGGTTTTTCCCTGCGGAGACAGGTAGACGACTCTTGGTTTTTTATTCATCTTCTCTTCCAGCGCCCTGTAACACTGATACACCGGTTCTGCCTGCATAAGCATTCCGGCGCCTCCGCCATACGGATAATCATCCACACTGCTATGCTTGTTAAAGGCGTAATCGCGGATGTTGACCGCTTCAATGGACAAAAGCCCTTTATTTACCGCCCGGCCGATAATGCTTGTACTGAGTCCCTGCATGACCATTTCCGGAAATAATGTCATAATATAAAACTGCATCTTCTTACTCCTCTACACAAGACCATCCATCAGGTGAATCGTCATTTTCTGACTCTCAACATCTACATCTAAGATGCATTCTTTGATTGCAGGAATCAGAACCTCCTCATGTGCGTGACTGTCGATCACATACACATCATTTGCCCCGGTCTCAATCACATCTTTTAAAATTCCAAAAGATGAACCGTCTTCTGTGAACACTTCCATCCCGATCATATCCGCGATAAAGTATTCATTTTCTTCCAGCTTCACTGCATCTTCCCTCGTCACAAGGAGCGGACACCGTCTATATTTTTCAATTTCATTAATATTGTCAAATTCTTTGAATTTAAGAATTACAAACTGCTTAAAGAATTTCGTGCTCTGCACTTCCAATTCTATTTTTTCTTTCCCGGCATCAAGAAGAACTTTCTTAAGCTTCTTGAAACGCTTTACATCGTCTGTTGTGGGAAATACTTTTACTTCCCCGCGCACGCCATGTGGCTGCGTGATCACGCCAACCTGTAATAAGTCTTCCATATATATCTCCCTAAGATAACGATAAGGACAGACCCCATATCTGCTGTCTGTCCTTTCATTTCTAAATTAGTCTAAAATGTCAACAATAACTTTTTTGTCTTCCTTAGATGCCGCTGCTTTTACAACAGAACGGATAGCTTTTGCAATACGTCCCTGTTTTCCAATGACTTTTCCCATATCGGAATCTGCCACACGTACTTCCAGAACGGTTGCTTTCTTCTCCTCGCGCTCTGTCACGACAACGCTTTCCGGATCATCTACCAAAGCTTTTATAATGACTTCTACCAATTCTTTCATACTGCACACCTCCAGGGCACTTTTTATTTTTCAATGCCTGCTGCTTTGAAAATCTTGCTTACTGTCTCTGTTGGCTGTGCTCCTGTGTTTAACCATTTTTTAGCTGCTTCCTCATTTACAGAGATTGCGCTTGGCTCACAGTTCGGATCATATGTTCCGATTTCCTCGATGAATCTTCCATCTCTTGGTGATCTGGAATCTGCTACAACGATTCTATAGAAAGGAGCTTTCTTCTGTCCCATTCTTCTTAATCTGATTTTTACTGCCATGTTCTTTCACCTCCACATTTGTATCATTCTAAAGTTATTTATTTATATAATGCGTGGTTTCACGCCTTATACCATAAGGATTTCCATCTTAAAACGGAAGACGGAATTTGTTTCTCTTGCCGCCTTTGCTAAAAGTCTTCATCATTTTCTTCATCTCTGCGAACTGCTTTACCATTCGGTTTACTTCGCTGATGTCGACTCCAGCCCCTCTTGCGATTCTGTGCTTTCTTGATGGATTCAAAATATCTGGATTTCTTCTCTCTTCTAATGTCATCGAGTAGATCATTGCTTCAATGCGTCCCATTCTCTTCTCAGCTTCGGCGGTCTGCTCATCGTCAAGCCCTTTCATTTTGCCCATACCGCCCATGCCGCCAAGTCCCGGAAGCATACTCATAATACTGCCAAGTCCGCCCATATTTCTCATCTGTTTGACACTTTCCAGATAATCTTCAAAGTCAAACTGGGCTTTCTTAAGCTTCTGATTCATCTCTCGTGCTTTATCTTCATCAATCTGGGCTTCTGCCTTCTCGATCAATGTCAGCACATCTCCCATGCCAAGAATACGGGAAGCCATACGATCCGGATAAAACTGCTCCAAATCCGAGAGCTTTTCTCCCATACCTACATAGAGAATCGGCTTTCCGGTCACCGCCTTAACAGACAATGCCGCACCACCCCTGGTATCACCGTCCAACTTCGTAACGATCACACCATCGACACCGACCTTCTCATTAAAGTCCTTTGCAACATTTACTGCATCCTGACCAGTCATCGCATCGATGACAAGAATCGTCTGATGAACGGTTACGGTATCCTTGATCTCCTGAAGCTCTGCCATCATATCCTCATCAATGTGAAGACGACCGGCTGTATCAAGGATAACAAGGTTATTGCCGTTTTTCTGAGCGTGCTCCAAAGCAGCTTTTGCAATGTTCGCCGGCTTATGGTTCTCGCCCATGGCAAAGACTTCTACGCCCTGTTTTTCTCCGTTAACTTGCAGCTGTTTGATCGCTGCAGGACGGTATACATCACAGGCTACAAGAAGCGGTTTCTTGCCTTTTAATTTATATTTTCCCGCCAGTTTTGCGGTGGTTGTTGTCTTACCTGCTCCCTGGAGACCTGCCATCATAATTACTGTGACAGCGCTGCCCGGCTGAAGCTTAATCTCCGTAGTCTCAGACCCCATAAGTTTGACTAACTCTTCATTTACGATCTTGATGACCATCTGCCCGGGATTAAGACCGTTCATCACATCCTGACCGATCGCTCTCTCCTGAACATTCTTAATGAAATCTTTCACCACTTTGAAGTTGACGTCCGCTGCAAGAAGAGCTCTTTTAATCTCCTTTAACGCTTCTTTTACATCATTCTCTGTGAGACGTCCCTTGCTTCTTAAGTTCTTAAATACATTTTGAAGTTTTTCTGTCAGACTATCAAATGCCATCCTATAACTCCTCTATAATTCTGTCCGCAATTTCGCGGATCTCTCGTATCATCTCATTTTCCGGCTTAGCGGAATCCTTCTGTCTGTCAAGCACCTGATCAAGATTCTGAACTTCTTCCTTAATTCTCAGGAATCGTTCTACCAGATGAAGCTTCGTTTCATAGCCTTCCAATGTCTTCTGACATCTCTTTACAAGGTCGTGAACCCCTTGCCGGCTGATCCCTGCTCCCTGCGCGATCTCGCTCAATGACAGATCTTCTAAAACAAACTGCTCATAGATTTCCTTTTGGTGTTCATTCAGAAGTTCGCCATAGAAATCATATAACAGCGCCTGTTTTAATATTTCATTCATGTTTATCACCTTTGTTATCTTACTAGGTCTTTCACATATTGTCAAGTATTTTTTCTTGACACCTCGATTTTTTCTTCTTTTTTACTCCAGAAGCTGCTCAACCTGAAGAAGTCCCCAGCCCTGTGTCGTTTCCGTTTCCACCCTTCTGCTGCTTGAACGAAGCTTTAATTTTGCTTCTACATTGCTCATATCCGGGTATTTAGATAAAAGAAGCGCCATTGCTCCGGAGACGACCGGCGCCGCCATAGACGTCCCGCTTTTGATCGTATAGAACTTTCCGGTCTTTTTCCATGCTCCGTTGCAGGAAATGATCCTGCAGCCCGGAGCCAGCACATCCGGCTTAACAACACATGCTTCTGTAGGTCCTTCCCCGGAACAATAAAAGCCTCTCTTCTTTTCTGCCAGAGCTCCTGCTGTAATCACCTTCCTGCTGGTTCCCGGAATGGTAATGGTTCCTTGTCTGGGTCCGTAGTTTCCTGCCGCTGCAATGACAAAGAGACCTTCATCCCATAATTCTTCCACTTTTTTAACGATTTCCTCTTCCTTTCCTTTTTGTATGCCCGCTCTTGCTCCCACAGAAATATTTACGATTCGAATCCCGTATTTCCTCCAGTTTGACTTCACCCAATCAACTGCCGCACTCATTTGTTCCATACTTCCCTCCCCTTTTTGATCCAGCATCTTCACAACAACAAGCTCTGCCTTCGGAGCCATACCGGCAAAGGCGCCTCCCGACATTCTGCCGCTTCCACACAAAATTCCAGCCACATGCGTCCCGTGTCCGCTTTCATCATATAGTGTCTCTTTCCCGTAGACGCAGTCTCGAAACGCTTTTACTCGGCCGGACAGATCCGGGTGTGGCGAAAGTCCGGTATCAAGAACAGCTATACCGATTTTGTCGCCCGTACAACGCCCATTTCTTATATCATCACACCAATAATGAATCGTCTGCTTTACTTTGTCCATAAAAAACAATCCTTTTTCATTAGGATATTCGGAAAGAAACAAAGTGGAATAAAAATTTCAAATTGATTTCTCCACCGATTTATCGTAAGATAGTTATGTTCTGTATTGGAATATCGCGCCAAGACTTGACCACAGGTCTTGATTAATATTAATAAGGGGAGGATATTATGGCGCACAAAAATTATTATGACATACTGGGAGTTTCTACAAAAGCATCGCTGGATGAGATTACAGCTGCCAAAAATGCACTGGCAAAGAAATATCATCCAGATGTTAATTTAAAAGATGGAATTGATACAACCGAACAGATGCAGGAAATTCTGGAGGCTTACCGCATCTTATCAGATCCTGCCAAACGGAAAAAATACGACAGAAAAATGCAGGGACGTACCGCTGTCATGCAGACATTTGATCTTCAGCGGGACGAAGAACATCCTGAGAAGGAAGAAGGCTTTATTATATACTGGAGAGCCGCCGGCGAGCTTTATGACATCATTTTAGAAAGCGATGACCTGTTCCATCAAAAAGAAAACCGGCATCAGCTCGGAGCACTTGCCATGCAGGCATTAAAACCAATTCTTGTACTTCGTGCCGGTCAGATTCCTGAGAAATACTGGCATCCGGACACCATGAACTGGCTGCTCCTTGCTTCTTATAAGAATCGAAATTATACAACAGCGTTTTTACTTACTTTATATGATGAACATACAAAGAAAGAGATCTCTGTAGTGGACAAAATGCGACTGCAAAAACAAACTATGCAGTATCAGCATTCCGTAAAAAAACTGCTCAGATATTAAATTATTATTTCACACATCTTCATCCAACGCATATTATGTTACTGTAAATAACCTATATGGAGGCTTTAACATGAGTGATTTAAGTGCTGCAAACTGCGGATGCGGATGCGAAACTGACAGATACTGCGGAGATAACGGATGCTGCAACAACAGTTGCCTGTGGATCATCCTTCTTCTCTTCTGCTGTGGCGGTGGAAATGGATGTGGCGGAAATCACGGTGGCTGCAATGACAGCTGTCTGTGGATCATCTTACTTCTCTTCTGCTGTGGCGGCGGAAACTTTTTAGGCGGCGGAAACTGCTGCTAATGACTGTATAGTCAAGGGATGGAGTACATCACTCCATCCCCTTTTTATATTTCGTAGTTCCTTTTCTTTCCCCGTTCTTATTTTCATGTTTCTTCAAATCTTTTTCTCCATTTACATCAAGCCTCTTTTTCAACATACAATCCTCATCAATTTCATATACCGCATTTCCATCAATGATCAATTTTCTTCTCATCAATTTTTCCACCTTTCCGGAACTTCCTTTCTATTTAATATATGGAAAATCCTGTAATTAGTTTTCCCTTCTTTCATAAAATCCATTCCATCATCATATATATCTACAACGTTACTTCAAGGAGTGCTTATGGAATCAAAAACCCAAAAACCAATGACGCCCTTTGACGTCCTTACAACGCCTTCTCATTTATATACCTTGAAATTGCTGCTTCCATACACTCCGCCTTCCATGCAGCATTTTTTTGCTATTTATATAAAGCTTCAGGAATTAACCTATACATTCCAACATTTTCACGGTTGTAAAAATCATTCCGGTCTTCCGCAGATTTTCTCCGATCTCAAATCTTATATGAGTCCAGAGGAACAGGAACAAATGGAAACGGTGGAGAATATAATGAATATGATGACACTGATGCAGAGTATGCCCGATTCTGCAGAGCCTGATCTCTCCGATCTATTCAGCAGCATGTTTGTGCAGGAAACTGGGACAGAGGGCAAAAATATGGAAGGGAACAAGGAAAACAAAGAAGGAGATGCAGATTATGAACGAATGGATGAACCATCCACTAATGAAAGAAATCGATCCACTGAAGCTGGAACTGATCAAAAAGGCGGCTGCCCAGACCAATGGGAAGACCGGCAAAGCTCTGGCACCTGTGATGATGACTTTGATTACCAGCGCTAAGAAAAACGGAATCCAATTCACAGGCGAAGAGATGGCTTTAATATTAGACATTCTGAAAGACGGCAAATCAAAAGAAGAACAAATGCAGATCGATCAGATGGTAAAAATGGTCCAGCACTATATGAAATAACAGAAATTCCACAAAAAGAAGAAGGGCTTTAAAACCCTTCTTCCTTTCTAAGCATACGTATCTCACGCCGTTTTTTGGCATTCTCCCATTCTTCCTTTTCTTTTTCTGTTGTGAGAACAAGTCCGGGAATCACTGCCGGTCTGTCATTTTCATCCAAGCCTACCATTGTAAAATACGCGCGGTTGATTAATGTCCGGCTGCCGTCATTTGCTTCAATATAGGTATCCACCTTCACTTCCATAGATGTTCTTCCTACATAGGTTGCCTTGCCGATGATCACGATCACATCTCTTTGATAAGCTCCGTGAAGGAATTTTAAATTGTCAACAGAAGCCGTTGTCACATTCATTCGCGCATGGCGTTTTGCAACAAGCCCTGCCACTTCGTCAATCCACTGCATGAGCACGCCTCCGAAGAGACGCCCGGACGCATTCAGATGATTGGGACGCACCATATGCACCGTCTCTACTACAGATTCTGACACTTCTCTTTTATCTACACTCATTGATAATACTCCGTTTCCGCATGTTTTCATGCTAATTTTTGTAAGGCTCTTTCATTATAACACAAGATTTGTTATACTGAAATTACTTTTGAAATGGAATAAAGGAGTAATCGCCATGAGAAATATAAAACTTACAATAGAATATGACGGAAGCCGATATCAGGGATGGGCACGCCTCGGAAAAAACGAATCAAATAATACGATTTCCAACAAAATTCTGGAAGTATTAAAAAAAATGACGGACGAATCTGACATAGAACTTTACTGCGGCTGTCGTACAGAGGTGGGTGTACATGCCTACGCACAGATTGCTAATTTCAAGACCTCCTCAGCGATGTCCATTCAGGATATCAAACATTACCTGAACCGCTATCTTCCTATGGATATTGCAATCATAGATGTGGAGGAAGTCTCTGAACGTTTTCATGCACAATTGAATGCGGTGTCTAAGACTTATGTATATCGCATGACGATCTCAGACGTTCCAAGCGTATTTGACCGCCGACACACATACCACTGTTTTAAAATACCGGATAAGAACCTTATGCAGCAGGCTGCTCTTCTTTTAGTAGGAAAACACGATTTCAAAAATTTTTCCACTGTCAAGAAGTCCAAATCTACGGTCCGAGAAATTTTAGACATTGATATTTACGGAGATATCGAAGAAATGCAGATCATGATTCACGCCGATGATTTTCTCCATAACATGGCAAGAATGATTGTCAGCACACTTCTCGATATCGGTCTTGGCACAAGAAAAAAAGACGTCATTGAAGATATCTTCGACGGAAAACAAGAGCCAAGCGCTCCTTGTGATCCGCGCGGTCTTTATCTTCAGGAGGTTGCTTATTAATTTCACATTCAGCAAAAAAAGAAACTTAGATGGAAGGAAAATCCCCCGTTCTAAGTTTCTTTTTCTATTACCTCTTATACACTTACTTACAGTATTTTTTCAAAAGCGATCCTTTCGTCTCCGGTCTCCGGACCTTCCGCAAGCTTGATTGTCCCGCAGCGGACAAAGCCTGCTTTCTCAAGCGCTCTCTGCATAGGCAGATTCCCCGGATGCGTATCAATTCGGACTGCTTTAAAGCCTGACTTCTCAGCCATCTCAAAACCGTATGAAAACATTTTGCCCGCAACACCTTTTCCTTTGCTTTCATCTGCCACGCACACCCGGTGCATCGAAGCATACTCTCCGTCTGTCAGCCATTTCCCATCAATTTCACAATAGGAAACGTCCGGTGTTGTCTGGAAGGCAAAAATGCCGAGAATCTCCCTTTCTTCGACCGCCAGATAAGCACATCTTTTTTTCACATCATCAAGCCATACCTCTCTGGACGGATAACCTTTTTGCCACTGATCAAGCCCAAGCCCCCTTAACTGTCTCTTTGCCTGATCTGTAATCTCACACATCCTGTCTACATGTTCATTTTTTGCAACAATAAACTTCATTGCTCTTTCTCCCTGATCATTGATTTGTTCTGTTTCTTCTGCTTTCTTTATCCCGCATACGTACGCCGTTCCGTCAACGACCCGGAATTTCACTTCCATTCCGGCAAATTCCATGCCATACACACGCTTTTCATCCTGCTGATAAGCCGGTCTTGGGTCCTGCATCAAAATCTGCTTCAACGCTTTTTGTTTCTCCTCTGGCACTTCATCAAGATATCTTTCCGGGATATGGACATTCAGTCCGTATTCTTTCACCTCATCTGCAAAGCCGCCTTTTGCTTCCGGATGTGCGTCAATATGAGCAAGATATGGTTTAATATCGTAGATCGGTGTTCCGTTCATCAGATCCGCACCTTCTACAATAAGAACCGGTCCTTCGCTCTTCCGAAGCTCCACCTTCTTTAGACGCACACAGGATAATCCCACCGGATTAGGGCGAAACGGCGACCGCGTGGCAAAAACTCCCATTCGCTTATTGCCACCCAGCCTTGGCGGTCTCACCGTCGGACTCCACGTGCCCCCGGCTGTTTCAGAAAACCCCCAGATGAGCCAAAGGTGTGTATACTCTTCCATTCCTCTTATTACTTCCTGCTGGCGGCAATATGGCTCAAATACAATTTCCGCCGTTGTATCCACAAGCCCGCTCTGCCTTGGGATTCCGAATTTCGTCGGGAAATCACTTCGTATATATGCAATTGGCTTCAATTCCAAGCTCTGTTCTTTCATATCTATACTTTCAGCCCCCGATAGCGGTGAAACGCTGCATAGATTTCCTGTTTTCTTGGAAGAGACAGATTCCCGGGGACTGTTCCCTCTTCGCAAATTGCCGCGAAACCGTCTCTCATAAGTTCGCGGTAAACATGCTCCACAAGCTCTGTCACATTTCTCCTGCCGTCCATTCTCCTCGTTTCCATATCCCGCAAAATATATCCAAGACACGTAAGCTGTTCTGCATCTGCAAGCTGCTCCACATATCGAAGATCGATCTCCTCCCGATTCAGAGACACACCGTCTCGCCCCAGTGTCTTAATCTTAATTCTTCCCTTATGAATCAGTCCCTGATTTCTCTTCGGACATCTGTGATCTTCCGGGATCACCGGCTTTACTTCCGGCAGAGAAAGCCCCGGATAAGCGCTTGCAGCCTCTTTTGCCTCTGCTGTAATCTCCTTTGGCTCATAACGATCCATCTGAATCACTGTATCTGCTGTTTCAAAATAAGCTCCCGAACTTCCGGCTACAAGAACGGTTGAAATTCCATGAAGTTCATATAAGTCTCTCATCCGCTCAATAAACGGCGTGATCGGCTCCTGATCTCTATGGATGACCTTCTGCATCAATTCATCTCTCACCATAAAATTCGTTGCGCTGGTATCTTCATCGATCAGAAGGGTATGTGCCCCGGCCTCCATTGCTTCAATAACATTTGCTGCCTGAGACGTACTTCCACTTGCATCTTCTGTGGAAAATTGTTTTGTATCTTTTCCATTAGGAAGATGATTGATAAACATTGAAATATCAGTACATTTTATACTGCGTCCATCTTCTGCACGTATTTTTACAGCCTCACCTTCTGTCACCACATATTCCCGCCCATCGCCGGATATATGTGGGTACACACCCATTTCCAATGCTTTCAGCAAGGTAGACTTTCCATGATAACCGCCGCCTACAATCAACGTAATTCCGGCTCTTATCCCCATACCGGTAATCTCTCCTTTGTGCGGAAGCTTCATAGACACTCTCATGGAATCCGGTGAGCGAAAGGCAACTGCCTGCTTCATAGGTTTGGACGAAATACCGGATTCTCTCGGAAGAATTGCTCCATCGGCTACAAATGCAATCAGTCCCTGTTCCTTCATATGCTGACGGATTGCATACTGGTCTTCGGATAGATCCACTGCTTTTTTCACTGCATTTTTGTCTTGATTCTTAAACAGCAATGCTCCTTCTACACATTTCGGAAGAAACTCAAACAAAATCTTAATCAATTCTTTGGACTGAATGCTTCTTCCGTTTGCAGGGAACCCAACTTCAAAACGAACTTTCACATCTCCTGATTTTTCGTCAATCTCACAGGCGCTTCTCTTCAAAATCTCCTGCCCGCATCTCGTGACAGAGATCATTCCACTCTTTCCTGAGCCCTTTGCCTGAAAAGAATATTTTTCCACCCATTTTCCAAACCGGCGGATCAGGTAATCTTCCAGCGCCAGCTTCTTATGGGGCAGATCGAACAATTCCTTATCATACCCCGCCACAGACCCGGATACCTGAACATGGAGTTTGGACGGTGATGCAAAAGGATCGCCCTGCACATGTTCGATGCACAGGACGTAATTCGAAAAACGATAACTTCCTTTTGTTCCTTTATATGCAGGATATCCCTTCCTGTCAATTTCGTATAATAGTTGTTTTAACTCGTTTGCAGATTTCATCTCATTCCCTTTCTAATAATTCTCAGCTTCCTGCCTTGTCATCCAGAAATGAATACCGGTCGTCGAATCTTGCCAGCGGTCTTCGTTAAAATCTTTCACTTCCACCCACTGTCCTCTCCGGTAAACAAAATTTTCATCAACCAAGGACCATGCTTCTTCATAATTTTCTTTAAAATCAAAGCTCTTGATCGTCAGAACTTTCGCCTTGTTACAGCGGCAGGATGGAAGTGTTGCGCTCGTTCTCTTGGCATCTGCCGGGATGAGAAGCTGCACCATCCGATCGTTGACACATTTCTTATAACCGAGAAAAGCCCCTGTCTCCGGGCAGCGCAGCCGAAACCATTTTGTATCTTCATTAGAAATAATTCCGTCAAGCTTCGCATACTCTAACACTGCGCCAAAGAGGTTTGCGCCTTCGATATTGCTCTCTCGCAAATCGCAATAACGAAAAGATGCCGTCTTAAGATTTGCATTTGTAAAATTAGCTCCGTGAAGAGAACAGCCGTCAAACAATGCATTTTCCACACTGCTGTTTTCCAGATTCACATGATCAAGTACCGTATTCTGAAACGAACTCAACTCAAACTCCATATTACTAAGATCCATTCCTGTAAGATCCATATTCCAGATCTCCACTTCCCGAAAGCTAATCCTCTCTCCCGGACTTCTATGTGCTATAGCTGCCTCCAGCTCTTCCTTGGATATTGCTCTCATTTTCCGCTCACCTCTTATCTTCACTGACAACATGAATTTCTATAAATCTACGATTCTTGGACGATGATGTGTGTAAGGAAGAAACTTTTTCAGAAGATCCTGTGTTTTAAATTTTAAATGTGTCGTATTGATTCCTGTATTACATACAAAATATTCTGCTTCTGCAACTTCTTTATCAATAATCAACTGAACATAGTCATCTTCATCATTCAGAAGACCTACAACACTTGCGGAACCCGGCTTTGTTCCGAGATGCTCCCACATATGTTCCGGAGACGCAAAAGACATATGAGACACGCCAAGCTTCTTACTGAAGGATGCTGTGTCAAATGCTTTTTCCTCCGGCATTACAAGAAGGAAAAACGTTGTTTTCTTCTGATTACACAAAAACACGTCTTTTCTTACCGGAGCCTGAAAAACCTTCCCGATATCTGCACACTCTTCCATTGAAGATGCCGGATCATTATCTACTCTCTCATAGGAAATTCCCAATTTTTTAAATACCTTATATACTTCCTGTTCCAATGGAACTCTTTCACTTACATTTTCCGGTGGTGTCGTAACAATTTCACTGATATACATAAAAATCCCTCCATTTATTTTTTTATCCATTTATAAACTCTTTGACAGTATTTTATCACAGATACTCTGTCGTTGCCAGACTCAAAATAACTGTGTATAATGAGCCTGTATCAGTTAACAAAAACTATTATACAGGAGTACATGATTATGAAATATATTTTAGCCTCCGCCTCACCGCGGAGAAGAGAATTATTGAAAAAAACAGGTATTGATTTTGATGTTTTCCCCTCTTCCATTGAAGAAAAAATTACAAAAACAGCTCCTGCTGAAGTTGTAATGGAATTAGCTGCTCAAAAAGCCTGTGATGTCTTTCACAGATTATCTTCTGAGAGTAATTCCTCCGAACCACTCACTGTCATCGGTGCAGACACCGTTGTTGTATATCAGGAGGAAATCCTGGGAAAGCCGGAAGATGAAACGGAAGCTCTCGACATGCTGTCTATGCTTGCAGACCGTACGCATCAGGTATATACCGGAGTATCTATTATAACGGAAGAAAATGGGCGCTGCCAAACCAACACCTTTTTCGAGAAGACAGATGTTACTTTTTATCCAATCTTTCGCGAAGACCTTCTTCGCTATATTGCTTCCGGAGACTGTCTCGACAAGGCAGGTGCTTATGGGATTCAGGGAGATTTTGCTATTCATATAAAAGAGATTCAAGGGGACTACAATAACGTTGTAGGATTGCCGATCGGACGTGTATACCGCGAATTGAAGAAAGAATATTAAAAATGAGATGTTCTTACGAACATCTCATTTATTGCACATATTAGTTATACTTACGTTTTCTAGCAGCTTCAGATTTCTTTTTGCGTCTTACGCTTGGTTTCTCGTAATGCTCTCTTTTACGAATCTCCTGCTGGATACCTGCTTTTGCACAGTTTCTTTTGAATCTGCGTAAAGCACTATCTAACGTTT
>ULYA01024692.1_pt1 | contig 108252 bp, 112 predicted proteins | sample 1961821 | NCBI WGS metagenome assembly ULYA01 (sample SAMEA4835853, study PRJEB28245) | human gut metagenome | biome: gut microbiome; material: fecal sample | place: Denmark | collected 2008 | reverse complement strand
CCTCCTTGTAAGGGAGGTGCTCTCCCAGCTGAGCTAATCACCCCCGCTGTGTGGAGTCGCATTATAGGGAGAGTTCAAAATGAGTCAACGCATTTTCTAAAGAAATTGTTCGTTCGTCGTAAATTTAAGCAAGATGATCGCAAAACAGACCGTGTTGCGCAATTTGTCAACGAAAACAATAATGCGTAAGGTAGAAACCCGAACTACATTGAGGAATCAGGCGGGAGTGATAGAATATCGCCCACTCAATTTTTCCAGGATTTGCCGGTTGTCGGCATCTTTCTAAACGTAAGGCCATTTCATGAAAATCAAAACTCGCTTCGCGCCAAGCCCAACAGGCTATCTGCACGTTGGCGGCGCGCGTACTGCTCTTTACTCCTGGCTTTTTGCACGTAACCACGGCGGTGAGTTCGTGCTGCGTATTGAAGACACCGATCTTGAGCGTTCCACGCCGGAAGCTATCGAAGCCATTATGGATGGCATGAACTGGCTGAGCCTGGAGTGGGATGAAGGTCCGTACTACCAGACCAAACGTTTTGATCGCTACAATGCGGTGATCGATCAGATGCTGGAAGAGGGCACTGCTTATAAATGCTATTGCTCTAAAGAGCGCCTGGAAGCGCTGCGCGAAGAGCAAATGGCGAAAGGTGAGAAGCCGCGTTATGACGGTCGCTGCCGCCACAGCCATGAGCATCATGCTGATGATGAACCGTGTGTCGTGCGTTTTGCTAATCCGCAGGAAGGTTCTGTTGTTTTTGACGATCAGATCCGTGGTCCGATCGAGTTCAGCAACCAGGAGCTGGATGATCTGATTATCCGCCGTACCGATGGTTCCCCAACCTATAACTTCTGTGTGGTTGTCGATGACTGGGATATGGAAATCACCCACGTTATCCGTGGCGAAGACCATATCAACAACACGCCGCGCCAGATCAACATTCTTAAGGCCCTGAAAGCGCCGGTGCCGGTTTACGCGCACGTTTCTATGATCAATGGCGATGACGGTAAAAAACTGTCCAAACGTCACGGGGCAGTCAGCGTAATGCAGTATCGTGATGACGGTTATTTGCCAGAAGCACTGCTGAACTATCTGGTGCGTCTGGGCTGGTCCCACGGCGATCAGGAAATCTTCACTCGTGAAGAGATGATCAAATACTTCACTTTGAATGCCGTCAGCAAATCTGCCAGTGCGTTCAACACCGACAAGCTGCTGTGGCTGAACCATCACTACATTAACGCGCTGCCGCCGGAGTATGTTGCTACTCACTTACAGTGGCACATTGAGCAGGAAAATATCGATACCCGTAACGGCCCGCAGCTGGCTGATCTGGTGAAACTGCTGGGCGAACGCTGCAAGACGCTGAAAGAGATGGCACAGAGCTGCCGTTATTTCTACGAAGATTTTGCTGAGTTCGATGCCGATGCGGCGAAAAAACATCTGCGTCCGGTAGCGCGTCAGCCGCTGGAAGTGGTTCGTGACAAACTGGCCGCGATTACTGACTGGACCGCTGAAAACGTTCATCACGCTATTCAGGCGACGGCGGATGAGCTGGAAGTGGGTATGGGTAAAGTTGGTATGCCGCTGCGTGTCGCCGTAACCGGTGCGGGGCAGTCTCCAGCACTGGATGTTACCGTTCACGCAATTGGTAAGACCCGCAGTATCGAGCGTATCAACAAAGCGCTGGATTTTATTGCTGAACGCGAAAATCAGCAGTAATTAGCGTGTAAAAAGATAAACGGCAGGAGATAATATCCTGCCGTTTTTTATTTATGCTGATTCGTCAATATCGAGACGGGCGAGGAAATTGCGAATTCCTTCACGTGACAAAAATTGCGCGACTTTTTCCTGCTCAATGTCTGTCATATTATCTATCGCGTTGATGATTTGTCGATACGCCGGGGCGCGTGCTCCAGGAGCGTATTCAGCAATTCTCTCTTCAGCTTCCATCAACATTGGTGTGTTATGGAAGGCTGGCGTGTTCTGAATAAACTCGCAAACTTGCGTATCGACCAGAATAAGTCTGGCACGACCGCCTTTCACGCCGGGAAATTTTTCCGTTTTCCAGCCTTTTTCTCTGATCCAACGGTTAACAGTTTGTTTAGCCACACCGAGGCATTCAGCCAGTTCTTCGGTGGTCATTTTGTTGCGTAATCTTTTCATATTATTTGCTATCGCGAATCCCTAAGCGTTGTAACAATCCGATAATCCCTTCCCGCAGAAGCAAGGATGTAAACTGTTTTTGTTCAACTGGCGTCATCTCTTTCGCCAGTGTCACCAGCAATACTTCAAGCGGCGCATCACCAGAAAGGGCAGGCGCTTCTCCCTGACCTTCTGGACGTTCAGCATTGCGAATATATTCACGAACCTGTTCATTGACGTGAACCAGTCGGGCTTTGCCACCCTGGACGCCAGGTTTTGGTGACGTTGTCCAGCCTTCCTTGCGTACCCATTTATTAATGGTCTGGCGGCTATAGCCGGTCAGTCTGGCAAGTTCATCTGGTGTCATCCTCTCCTTGAACATAACAATTCCCTGAATGTATGTGGGTCTATTAGTAGTTCATTTTATAACACCACTTTACAGGAAACCGTGACATGAATAACTACTGAATGCGAGCGGTTTTCCAAAATTGTTCATTTGCCTGATTTTTCAGCGATTGAAACTACACGTTGCAATTTGCCGTTGACACATTCGGGCGGAATTCATATGATGCCGCCCGTCAACTCGACAAGCTTTACGTGACGGGGCTATAGCTCAGCTGGGAGAGCGCTTGCATGGCATGCAAGAGGTCAGCGGTTCGATCCCGCTTAGCTCCACCAAATTTTGCACCCAGCAAATTTGGTACGTAAACGCATCGTGGGGCTATAGCTCAGCTGGGAGAGCGCTTGCATGGCATGCAAGAGGTCAGCGGTTCGATCCCGCTTAGCTCCACCAAATTTCCAACCCTCGCTGCAAAGCGGGGGTTTTTTGTCTCTGCTTTTTGCCGCTTTTGTAATACAGTCTACGTCCGGGTTAGCGCCGCCTGGTGAAAGCATCATTGGATGAAAAATCGGCAACAGGCTGGCCCCTGTTTGCTTCGCGATGCGAATAAACTTATTATTTGTGTGCCTGAAAACCCCGATCAGTGAGAGTAGTGTACTCATGTTTGTGGAGCATAACCTGATAAAAAATATCAAGATATTCACACTAGCGTTTACGCTCACCGTGGTACTTATTCAGCTATCCCGTTTTATTTCGCCACTTGCCATTATCCATTCCAGTTATATCTTTCTGGCGTGGATGCCACTGTGCGTAATGCTGTCAATCTTGTTTATCTTTGGCTGGCGCGGTGTCGTTCCCGTTTTATGCGGGATGTTTTGCACCAATCTGTGGAACTTTCATCTCTCTTTTTTACAGACTGCGGTCATGCTCGGTAGCCAGACGTTTGTCGTGTTGTGTGCCTGCGCAATATTACGCTGGCAGCTGGGGACGCGTTGGCGTTATGGATTGACCAGCCGATATGTCTGGCAACGTCTGTTCTGGCTTGGTTTGGTGACGCCGATCGGCATCAAATGCAGCATGTATCTTGTGGGGAGCTTCTTTGATTTCCCGCTAAAGATATCCACCTTTTTCGGCGATGCGGATGCCATTTTCACGGTCGTTGATTTGCTAAGCCTTTTCACCGCTGTGCTGATTTACAACATGCTTTTCTACTATCTCACTCGCATGATTGTAAGTCCCCACTTTGCGCAGATATTGTGGCGCAGGGATATCGCTCCGTCGTTGGGCAAAGAGAAACGCGCATTTACCTTAAGCTGGCTGGCAGCGTTAAGCGTGCTGCTACTTCTGTTGTGCACACCTTATGAAAACGACTTTATTGCCGGTTACTTGGTACCCGTTTTCTTCATCATCTTTACCCTCGGGGTCGGTAAGCTTCGCTATCCGTTTTTAAATCTCACCTGGGCTGTTTCAACGCTTTGCCTTCTGAATTACAACCAGAACTTTTTGCAAGGGGTGGAAACCGAATATTCGCTGGCATTTATTCTTGCGGTGCTGATTTCCTTTAGCGTTTGCCTGCTCTATATGGTGCGCATTTATCATCGCAGTGAATGGCTTAATCGCCGCTGGCATTTGCAGGCGCTGACAGATCCGTTAACGCTCCTACCCAACTTTCGTGCGTTGGAACAAGCGCCGGAGCAAGAGGCGGGCAAGAGTTTTTGCTGCCTGCGCATTGATAATCTTGAGTTTATGAGTCGTCATTACGGCTTAATGATGCGCGTTCACTGTATCCGCTCAATTTGCCGTACGCTGCTGCCGTTGATGCAGGAAAACGAAAAGTTGTATCAATTGCCGGGTAGTGAACTGCTGTTAGTGCTGAGCGGGCCGGAAACGGAAGGGCGACTCCAGCATATGGTTAACATCCTGAATAGTCGGCAAATTCACTGGAACAATACCGGGCTGGATATGGGCTATGGTGCTGCCTGGGGGCGTTTTGATGGAAATCAGGAAACCCTGCAACCCTTGTTGGGGCAGTTAAGCTGGCTGGCGGAGCAATCCTGCGCACATCATCATGTGCTGGCGCTGGATAGCAGAGAGGAGATGGTTTCCGGGCAGACCACTAAACAGGTGCTATTGCTGAATACCATTCGCACGGCGTTAGATCAGGGTGATTTGCTGCTCTACGCCCAGCCAATTCGCAACAAAGAGGGTGAAGGTTATGATGAGATCCTCGCGCGACTGAAATATGACGGCGGCATTATGACCCCGGATAAGTTTCTGCCCCTTATTGCTCAGTTTAACCTTAGCGCGCGTTTTGATTTGCAAGTGCTGGAATCCTTGTTGAAGTGGCTGGCAACACACCCTTGCGACAAAAAAGGACCGCGCTTTTCAGTCAATTTAATGCCGCTCACGCTGCTGCAAAAGAATATTGCCGGGCGGATTATTCGTCTGTTTAAGCGTTATCACATCTCCCCGCAGGCGGTCATTCTTGAGATCACCGAGGAGCAGGCGTTTTCTAACGCAGAAAGCAGCATGTACAACATCGAGCAGCTGCATAAGTTTGGTTTCCGGATTGCGATTGATGACTTTGGCACCGGATATGCCAACTACGAACGGTTAAAGCGTTTGCAGGCTGATATCATCAAAATTGATGGCGTCTTTGTGAAAGATATTGTCACGAATACGCTGGATGCGATGATTGTGAGATCAATTACCGATCTGGCGAAAGCGAAGTCATTGAGTGTGGTCGCGGAGTTTGTCGAGACGCAACAGCAGCAGGCGCTATTGCATAAGCTCGGGGTGCAATATCTGCAAGGGTATTTGATTGGTCGCCCGCAGCCATTAGCTGATTAACAGGCGTAAAAAAGCCGGGGAATGATCCCCGGCTTTTTTATGTATGGTTTTACAGCACCAGTGCTGCGATTGACGCAGACAGCACACTCACCAGGGTAGAGCCGTAAACCAGTTTCAGACCGAAGCGAGAAACCACGTTACCTTGCTCTTCATTCAGGCCTTTAACTGCACCTGCGATAATCCCGATTGAAGAGAAGTTAGCGAAGGAAACCAGGAACACAGAGATGATGCCTTCAGCACGCGGAGAGAGCGTGGAAGCAATTTTCTGCAGATCCATCATCGCAACGAACTCGTTGGAAACCAGTTTGGTCGCCATGATACTGCCCACTTGCAGTGCTTCACTGGAAGGAACACCCATCACCCATGCAATCGGATAGAAGATGTAGCCCAGGATGCCCTGGAAGGAGATGCTGTAGCCAAACCAGCCAGTAACGGTGGCAAACAGTGCGTTCAGCGCGGCGATCAGGGCGATAAAGCCGATCAGCATCGCGGCAACGATAATGGCAACTTTGAAACCTGCCAGAATGTATTCACCCAGCATTTCGAAGAAGCTCTGACCTTCGTGCAGGTTGGACATCTGGATGTTTTCTTCACTGGCATCAACACGGTAAGGATTGATCAGCGACAGCACGATAAAGGTGCTGAACATGTTCAGTACCAGCGCAGCAACGACGTATTTCGGTTCCAGCATGGTCATGTATGCACCAACGATGGACATCGACACGGTGGACATTGCCGTGGCAGCCATGGTGTACATACGATTACGGGAGATTTTGCCGAGGATATCTTTATAGGCAATAAAGTTTTCAGACTGACCCAGAATCAGGGAGCTGACGGCGTTAAAGGATTCCAGTTTGCCCATACCGTTGACTTTGGAGAGCAGGAAACCAATTGCGCGGATAATAACCGGCAACACGCGAATGTGCTGGAGAATACCGATCAGTGCAGAGATAAAGACGATTGGGCACAGCACTTTCAGGAAGAAGAATGCCAGGCCTTGATCATTCATGCTACCAAAGACGAAGTTAGTCCCTTCGTTGGCAAATCCGAGCAGTTTTTCGAACATTTCGGAGAAGCCTTTCACGAAGCCTAAACCAACGTCGGAGTTCAGGAAGAACCACGCCAGTAACACTTCGATAACAAGCAGTTGAATAACATAACGGATACGAATTTTTTTGCGGTCGCTGCTTACCAGCAGTGCGAGAATCGCAACAACGGCAAGTGCCAGTACAAAATGAAGGACGCGGTCCATATTTGCTCCAAATATGAGGCAGGTTAAATTTCCGTGCACATTCTATGTAACATGGTTAAGGAAAACGAGATCTGACACACACTATAATGACGTCCTGTGACAAGCTTCAAAAATAGTGATCTGTCATACATTTCTGCTATGTTGTGTATGGAAGCTGAAAGTTATGTAAATGTGCTAACATTAAACATAACCATAACATTCAAGTCATCAATCTTTTCGTAGTCATAATCCTGGTCTATCAAAGAAATCACCACAACCCATTCAAATGAATTTGATAATCATTCTCGTTTGGCATAGCATGAAACATAGCAAAGGCTATGTTTTAGAGGCACAAGATGACGAACTATCGCGTTGAGAGTAGCAGCGGACGGGCGGCGCGCAAGATGAGGCTCGCATTAATGGGACCTGCGTTCATTGCGGCGATTGGTTATATCGATCCCGGTAACTTTGCGACCAATATTCAGGCGGGTGCTAGCTTCGGCTATCAGCTACTGTGGGTTGTCGTTTGGGCCAACCTGATGGCGATGCTGATTCAGATCCTCTCTGCCAAACTAGGGATTGCCACCGGTAAAAATCTGGCGGAGCAGATTCGTGATCACTATCCGCGTCCCGTAGTGTGGTTCTATTGGGTTCAGGCAGAAATTATTGCGATGGCAACCGACCTGGCGGAATTTATTGGTGCGGCGATCGGTTTTAAACTCATTCTTGGTGTTTCGTTGTTGCAGGGCGCGGTGCTGACGGGGATCGCGACTTTCCTGATTTTAATGCTGCAACGTCGCGGGCAAAAACCGCTGGAGAAAGTGATTGGCGGGTTACTGTTGTTTGTTGCCGCGGCTTACATTGTCGAGTTGATTTTCTCCCAGCCTAACCTGGCGCAGCTGGGTAAAGGAATGGTGATCCCGAGTTTACCTACTTCGGAGGCGGTCTTCCTGGCAGCAGGCGTGTTAGGGGCGACGATTATGCCGCATGTGATTTATTTGCACTCTTCGCTCACTCAGCATTTACATGGCGGTTCGCGTCAACAACGTTATTCCGCCACCAAATGGGATGTGGCTATCGCCATGACGATTGCCGGTTTTGTCAATCTGGCGATGATGGCTACAGCTGCGGCGGCGTTCCACTTTTCTGGTCATACTGGTGTTGCCGATCTTGATGAGGCTTATCTGACGCTGCAACCGCTGTTAAGCCATGCTGCGGCAACGGTCTTTGGGTTAAGTCTGGTTGCTGCCGGACTGTCCTCAACGGTGGTGGGGACACTGGCGGGGCAGGTGGTGATGCAGGGATTCATTCGCTTCCATATCCCGCTGTGGGTGCGTCGTACAGTCACCATGTTGCCGTCATTTATTGTCATTCTGATGGGATTAGATCCGACACGGATTCTGGTTATGAGTCAGGTGCTGTTAAGTTTTGGTATCGCCCTGGCGCTGGTTCCACTGCTGATTTTCACCAGTGACAGCAAGTTGATGGGCGATCTGGTGAACAGCAAACGCGTAAAACAGACAGGCTGGGTGATTGTAGTGCTGGTCGTGGCGCTGAATATCTGGTTGTTGGTGGGGACGGCGCTGGGATTGTAGTTGAATGAGCGTCGCATCTGGCACTATTGGCGGATGCGGCGTAAACGCCTTATCCGCCCTACGCGTTAAAGAGCCGGTTTGTAGGCCTGATAAGACGCGCTAGCGTCGCATCAGGCATTGTGTTCCATTGGCGAATGTGTTTAATGGCGGTGTCCATGTCCGCGGCCTTTTCCGCGATGATCGTCACGATCGCGCCAGCCTTCACGATAGCCACGCTCATACGCTTTACGCTTATCCCAGCCACGATGATAGCCATTATCATGACGCCACCAGCGGTTTTTACGCCACTCATAATTGCGATGCCAGTAGTCACGGTCGCGCCAGTGACCACCGTCCCAGTAATTACCGTAATGATCGCGATCGCCAATTTGTAATTTGATTGATGGCAGTAGGGTGATTTCACCTGCGTTTGCTGCAAGCGGGGTAAATGCCATCAGGGCGGCCGCCAGAAACAGTGACCTGAACATTGTTATTCTCCTTCACGATCGAAGCCGTCAGCGGCCTGTTAACGCAATATTACGGGGAGGTAAAGCCCCGTATCATCGCCATAACTCTTAAATCATAAAGGAGAGCATTTTTTGCTAAACGTTATCGTGGGGTGGCTGTTGCTTCGGACGATTGACCATCATCATCGGCTTACCTGCTAATAACAGCCATGCCGGAAGCATGACGATACAGAGCAGCGGTAGCAATGTGGTATTGGGTACAACGACCGCCGCCATAAAAAGACTTAACCAGCCATCGCGTGTTACCACCAGCACGATGCCGAGAATAGCGCAAGAAACGGTTATTGCCGCTGGTACGGCGGGTACGTGCTCATGCAGCATCAACCCTAATGCCACGCCGACAAACACTGCCGGGAAGATTCGCCCACCGCGAAAGCCACTGGCGGCAGCAACGACCAGGGCGGCAAGTTTAATTACCGCCAGCAAAAAGTAATCGCTGGTGCTGAAAGCCTGATTTGCCACCATCTGCTGCATCTCATCCAGCCCTTTAAACAGCGAAACTGGTCCACCAATAACCCCCAGAATACCGAGAATAAATCCGCCAATACCCAGCACGAGCACCGGATTTTTCATTTGATTCATCATCGCGTGCAACCGTGGTAAGCACCATACGGCGACCATCCCTGCTGCGATGGCAATCGCCGCGACAATTGCACCGCTGAGAATATCGGTCATTTCCATCTGTCCGTAATGCGCAATGGGCAGTGAAAAATGGGGATGGAAAAATAATCCGGTAGTAAGTGCACCAGCTGCTGCCGCCATTAATGGCGCAAAAAGACGATCCCATAGCGGAACTTCACTACTGCCATTTAAGGTTTGCGAAAATATCAACGCCGCCGCAACAGGTGTACCAAACAGCGCGCCGATGGTTCCGGCAGAGGCTAAAATAGTCCACTCCATTCGGTTGACGCGCGGTAACAGACGAGCGCCAATGGCAACCGCAAGGGCGATATTGACGGTCATGATCGGATGTTCCGGCCCCAGGCTGACGCCGCCAGCAAGACCGAGAATTAATGCTACGATAAGTCCTGGTAGCGCAGAGGGCGGAACTGGTGCGCCGATCAGCGGTTCACAGGCGGGGTCTGGTCCGGCATGACCCTGGCTGAAACGGATAACCAACCCCACCGCAATACCCGTTAGCGTTAATACACCGATGATCCAGAGAGGTGAATCCTGGGCTATCCCCAGAGTTCCCGGCAGTCGTTGCCAGAGCAAATTCTGTAATGCCGAGGCGATTTTCATCACCACAATCAGAATAAGACTGGACGCAATCCCAATTGCCACGGCGGGGAGCGATAATAACAACATGGTTCTGGCTCGCGGATGGAGCATGTTCTATTCCTTATGCGGGGTCAGATACTTAGTTTGCCCAGCTTGCAAAAAGGCATCGCTGCAATTGGTGCTGAAACGATAAAGTAAATGTGTGACCCAGATCGATATTTACAGGGAGCCTGCCTTTCCGGCGTTGTTGTTATGCCCCCAGGTATTTACAGTGTGAGAAAGAATTATTTTGACTTTAGCGGAGCAGTTGAAGAATGACAAAGTATGCATTAGTCGGTGATGTGGGCGGCACCAACGCACGTCTTGCTCTGTGTGATATTGCCAGTGGTGAAATCTCGCAGGCTAAGACCTATTCAGGGCTTGATTACCCCAGCCTCGAAGCGGTCATTCGCGTTTATCTTGAAGAACATAAGGTCGAGGTGAAAGACGGCTGTATTGCCATCGCTTGCCCAATTACCGGTGACTGGGTGGCAATGACCAACCATACCTGGGCGTTCTCAATTGCCGAAATGAAAAAGAATCTCGGTTTTAGCCATCTGGAAATTATTAACGATTTTACCGCTGTATCGATGGCGATCCCGATGCTGAAAAAAGAGCATCTGATTCAGTTTGGTGGCGCAGAACCGGTAGAAGGTAAGCCTATTGCGGTTTACGGTGCCGGAACGGGGCTTGGGGTTGCGCATCTGGTCCATGTCGATAAGCGTTGGGTAAGCTTGCCGGGCGAAGGCGGTCACGTTGATTTTGCGCCGAATAGTGAAGAAGAGGCCATTATCCTCGAAATACTGCGTGCGGAAATTGGCCATGTTTCGGCGGAACGCGTGCTTTCTGGCCCTGGGCTGGTGAATTTGTATCGCGCAATTGTGAAAGCTGACAACCGCCTGCCAGAAAATCTCAAGCCAAAAGATATTACCGAACGTGCGCTGGCTGATAGCTGCACCGATTGCCGCCGCGCGTTGTCGCTGTTTTGCGTCATTATGGGCCGTTTTGGCGGCAATCTGGCGCTCAATCTCGGGACATTTGGCGGCGTGTTTATTGCGGGCGGTATCGTGCCGCGCTTCCTTGAGTTCTTCAAAGCCTCTGGTTTCCGTGCCGCATTTGAAGATAAAGGGCGCTTTAAAGAATATGTCCATGATATTCCGGTGTATCTCATCGTCCATGACAATCCGGGTCTTCTCGGTTCCGGTGCACATTTACGCCAGACCTTAGGTCACATTCTGTAAATCCTTCCTGTTATATCGGGAGGTAACTCTCCCGATAATCTTTTAAATCATACAGTTAATTCAATTTTTCTTTGTGTCCCCTCACAAGGCCGACCTGCGTCACACTTCCATACAGCGGGATTAATTCTCCAGTAAATGCATTATTTGTCTGGTAACGGCGATTTGTTTTGCACGTTCATAATTTCACTCGTCAACTATCACTGAACGAGGAATTAACGATGAGTAAGAAACTGATTGCCTTATGTGCCTGCCCGATGGGCCTGGCTCACACTTTTATGGCCGCTCAGGCGCTGGAAGAAGCGGCGGTAGAAGCCGGTTATGAAGTGAAAATTGAAACCCAGGGCGCGGACGGCATCCAGAATCGCCTGACGGCGCAGGATATCGCCGAAGCGACCATCATCATCCATTCCGTGGCAGTTACCCCGGAAGATAACGAACGTTTCGAATCACGCGACGTTTATGAAATCACTTTGCAGGACGCAATTAAAAACGCTGTAGGCATCATCAAAGAAATCGAAGAGATGATTGCCTCTGAACAACAGTAATATTCGACAGGGATAATTGTTATGGCCATTAAAAAACGCAGTGCAACCGTTGTGCCTGGCGCATCCGGTGCGGCAGCGGCAGTTAAGAATCCGCAGGCCTCTAAAAGCAGCTTCTGGGGTGAACTCCCGCAGCATGTGATGTCAGGGATTTCACGCATGGTGCCGACCTTAATTATGGGCGGTGTGATCCTCGCTTTCAGCCAGCTGATTGCTTATAGCTGGCTTAAAATTCCTGCTGAGATCGGCATCATGGATGCTCTTAATAGCGGGAAATTCTCCGGTTTCGACCTCTCCTTACTGAAATTTGCCTGGCTGTCGCAGTCCTTCGGCGGCGTGTTGTTTGGCTTTGCTATTCCGATGTTTGCCGCTTTTGTGGCGAACTCTATCGGCGGCAAACTGGCGTTCCCGGCTGGTTTTATCGGCGGCTTGATGTCTACCCAGCCGACGCAACTGCTGAACTTCGATCCCAGCACTATGCAATGGGCGACCTCTTCGCCGGTGCCGTCCACCTTCATTGGTGCGCTGATTATATCTATCGTTGCTGGTTACCTTGTGAAATGGATGAACCAGAAAATCCAGTTACCAGATTTCCTGTTAGCGTTCAAAACCACATTTTTGCTACCGATTCTTTCCGCCATTTTTGTCATGCTGGCGATGTACTATGTCATCACCCCATTTGGTGGCTGGATCAACGGCGGTATCCGTACCGTGCTGACTGCCGCAGGTGAGAAGGGCGCGCTGATGTATGCAATGGGGATTGCCGCGGCGACCGCAATCGACCTTGGTGGCCCAATCAACAAAGCGGCAGGTTTCGTTGCCTTCAGCTTTACCACCGACCACGTATTACCGGTTACCGCGCGTTCTATCGCTATCGTTATTCCGCCGATTGGTCTGGGGCTGGCGACCATTATCGACCGTCGTTTAACCGGCAAACGCCTGTTCAACGCTCAACTTTATCCGCAGGGTAAGACCGCCATGTTCCTGGCGTTTATGGGGATCAGTGAGGGTGCGATTCCGTTTGCGCTGGAAAGCCCCATCACCGCCATTCCGTCGTATATGGTCGGCGCTATTGTCGGCTCAACCGCCGCTGTCTGGCTGGGCGCAGTGCAATGGTTCCCGGAGTCCGCTATCTGGGCATGGCCGCTGGTCACTAACCTGGGCGTCTATATGGCGGGGATCGCGCTGGGGGCAGTCATAACTGCGCTGATGGTGGTGTTCCTGCGTCTGATGATGTTCCGTAAAGGCAAATTGTTAATCGATAGCCTGTAAGAAGGAAAATCCAGATGACATTACTCGCTTCGCTGCGCGACTGGCTTAAGGCGCAACAACTGGATGCAGTGCTTCTCTCCTCACGGCAGAACAAACAGCCGCATCTGGGGATCTCCACCGGATCAGGCTATGTGGTTATTAGCCGTGAAAGTGCGCACATTCTGGTGGATTCGCGCTATTACGTTGAGGTGGAAGCCCGTGCGCAAGGCTACCAGCTGCATTTGCTTGACGCGACGAACACGCTTACCACTATCGTCAATCAAATCATTGCCGATGAGCAGTTGCAAACGCTCGGTTTTGAAGGCCAGCAGGTGAGTTGGGAAACCGCGCACCGCTGGAAGTCTGAACTCAATGCGAAACTGGTTAGCGCCACGCCGGATGTGCTGCGGCAAATCAAAACGCCAGAGGAGGTGGAGATAATCCGCCTCGCCTGTGGGATTGCCGATCGCGGAGCGGAGCATATTCGCCGCTTTATTCAGGCGGGGATGAGCGAGCGCGAGATAGCCGCTGAACTGGAGTGGTTTATGCGCCAGCAGGGCGCAGAAAAAGCCTCTTTTGACACCATTGTCGCCAGCGGCTGGCGCGGGGCGCTGCCGCACGGCAAAGCCAGCGACAAGATTGTTGCAGCGGGCGAGTTTGTCACTCTCGATTTTGGTGCGCTGTATCAGGGCTACTGCTCTGATATGACGCGCACCTTGCTGGTGAATGGCGAAGGGGTGAGCGCCGAATCTCACCCGCTGTTTGACGTCTATCAGATTGTCCTGCAGGCACAGCTCGCGGCAATCTCTGCAATTCGCCCCGGCGTGCGCTGCCAGCAGGTTGACGATGCCGCGCGCCAAGTGATTACCGAGGCAGGTTTTAGCCACTATTTCGGTCATAACACCGGTCATGCTATCGGCATTGAAGTTCATGAAGATCCGCGTTTTTCACCGCGGGACACCACGACGCTACAGCCAGGCATGTTACTGACCGTGGAGCCGGGGATTTATTTGCCAGGGCAAGGGGGCGTGCGCATCGAAGATGTTGTGCTGGTTACCCCGCAAGGCGCAGAAGTGCTCTACGCCATGCCGAAAACAGTGTTGCTCACGGGAGAGGCATAATGGATTTATCGCTATTAAAAGCGTTGAGCGAGGCAGATGCGATCGCCTCCTCGGAACAGGAAGTGCGGCAGATCCTGCTGGAAGAAGCGGATCGCCTGCAAAAAGAAGTGCGATTTGATGGTCTGGGATCGGTGCTGATCCGCCTCAATGAATCGACAGGTCCGAAGGTGATGATCTGCGCCCATATGGACGAAGTGGGATTTATGGTGCGTAGCATCTCCCGCGAAGGGGCAATTGATGTGCTGCCGGTTGGCAACGTGCGCATGGCTGCCCGCCAGCTGCAGCCGGTGCGCATCACCACCCGTGAAGAGTGCAAAATTCCAGGCCTGCTTGACGGCGACCGGCAGGGGAATGACGTCAGCGCCATGCGCGTGGACATTGGTGCGCGCTCGTATGACGAAGTGATGCAGGCGGGAATTCGTCCAGGCGATCGCGTCACCTTTGATACAACTTTTCAGGTTCTCCCTCACCAGCGGGTGATGGGGAAAGCCTTTGATGATCGCCTCGGTTGCTATCTGCTGGTGACGTTACTACGTGAGCTGCACGATGCCGAACTGCCTGCGGAGGTGTGGCTGGTGGCAAGTTCCAGCGAAGAGGTGGGATTACGCGGTGGGCAAACCGCTACCCGCGCGGTGTCGCCGGACGTCGCCATTGTGCTGGATACCGCCTGCTGGGCGAAAAACTTTGATTATGGCGCGGCTAACCATCGCCAGATTGGTAACGGCCCGATGCTGGTGTTAAGCGACAAGTCACTGATTGCGCCGCCAAAACTTACCGCCTGGATCGAAACCGTGGCGGCTGAAATTGGCGTACCGTTGCAGGCAGATATGTTCAGCAACGGCGGCACGGACGGCGGAGCGGTGCACTTAACCGGTACTGGCGTACCCACAGTGGTAATGGGGCCTGCCACCCGCCACGGACATTGCGCGGCATCGATTGCCGATTGCCGCGACATTTTGCAGATGGAGCAACTTTTATCTGCCCTTATTCAACGTCTTACGCGTGAGACGGTTGTTCAACTGACGGATTTCAGATGATCTCCTGATTAACCCGGAGCGGTTATGTTAACGATTCAATTTCTCTGTCCTTTGCCTAACGGTCTACATGCTCGTCCGGCGTGGGAACTTAAAGAACAGTGCAGCCAGTGGCAAAGCGAAATCACCTTTTTCAACCATCGCCAGAACGCAAAGGCCGATGCTAAAAGCTCGCTGGCGTTGATTGGAACTGGCACCTTATTTAATGACAGTTGCAGCCTGAACATTAGCGGCAGCGATGAAGAGCAGGTGCGGCGCGTGCTGGAAGAGTACATCCTGGTGCGCTTTATCGACAGCGACAGCGTTCAGCCGACGCAGGCAGAACTGACGGCGCATCCGCTGCCGCGTTCATTAAGCCGCCTTAACCCGGATTTACTGTACGGCAATGTGCTGGCAAGCGGCGTCGGCGTGGGTACGCTGACCCTGTTACAAAGCGACAGCCTCGACAGTTATCGGGCAATCCCCGCCAGTGCGCAAGATTCCACCCGGCTGGAGCACAGCCTGGCAACGCTTGCCGAGCAACTGAACCAGCAATTGCGTGAGCGTGACGGCGAAAGCAAAACTATCCTCAGCGCCCATTTGTCGCTGATTCAGGATGATGAATTCGCGGGCAATATCCGTCGTCTGATGACAGAACAGCATCAAGGGCTGGGGGCGGCGATCATCAGCAATATGGAGCAGGTTTGCGCCAAACTTTCTGCTTCTGCCAGTGATTATCTGCGCGAACGTGTTAGCGACATTCGCGATATTAGCGAACAGTTGCTGCATATCACCTGGCCGGAACTGAAGCCGCGCAACAATCTGGTGCTGGAAAAACCGACTATTCTGGTAGCCGAGGATTTAACCCCAAGCCAGTTTTTGAGCCTCGATTTAAAAAATCTTGCAGGCATGATTCTGGAGAAAACTGGGCGCACCTCGCATACCCTGATTCTGGCCCGCGCCTCGGCGATCCCGGTACTGAGCGGCCTGCCGCTGGATGCGATTGCCCGTTATGCCGGGCAACCGGCGGTGCTTGACGCCCAGTGCGGCGTGCTGGCGATTAACCCGAATGACGCGGTGAGCGGTTATTATCAGGTCGCACAGACGCTGGCGGATAAACGCCAAAAACAACAGGCGCAGGCCGCCGCGCAGCTGGCCTATTCCCGTGATAACAAGCGTATTGATATTGCGGCGAATATCGGCACCGCTCTGGAAGCGCCAGGCGCGTTTGCCAACGGCGCGGAAGGCGTTGGACTGTTCCGTACTGAAATGCTCTATATGGATCGCGACAGCGCGCCGGACGAGCAGGAGCAATTTGAAGCCTACCAGCAGGTGCTACTGGCAGCGGGCGACAAGCCGATTATCTTCCGCACAATGGACATCGGAGGCGATAAAAGCATTCCTTATCTGAATATTCCCCAGGAAGAGAACCCGTTCCTCGGCTATCGCGCGGTACGTATTTACCCGGAATTTGCTGGCCTGTTCCGCACTCAACTACGGGCGATTTTGCGCGCTGCCAGTTTTGGCAACGCCCAGTTGATGATCCCGATGGTTCACAGCCTCGATCAGATCTTATGGGTGAAGGGCGAGATCCAAAAAGCGATCGTTGAGCTTAAGCGCGATGGCCTGCGTCATGCAGAGACGATTACTCTGGGTATCATGGTGGAAGTGCCGTCGGTGTGTTACATCATCGACCACTTCTGCGATGAGGTCGATTTCTTCAGTATCGGTTCTAACGATATGACCCAGTATCTGTATGCGGTCGATCGTAATAACCCGCGCGTATCGCCGCTGTATAACCCGATTACGCCATCGTTCCTGCGCATGTTGCAGCAGATTGTTACCACTGCGCATCAGCGGGGCAAATGGGTAGGCATTTGCGGTGAACTGGGCGGTGAAAGCCGTTATCTGCCGCTACTGCTTGGGCTGGGCCTGGATGAGCTGAGTATGAGTAGCCCGCGTATTCCGGCGGTGAAAAGCCAGCTTCGTCAACTGGATAGCGAGGCGTGTCGGGAACTGGCGCGTCAGGCATGTGAATGCCGCAGTGCGCAGGAAATTGAAGCGTTACTCACCGCCTTTACGCCGGAAGAAGACGTTCGCCCACTGCTGGCGCTGGAGAATATCTTTGTTGATCAGGATTTTAGCAATAAAGAGCAGGCGATCCAGTTCCTGTGCGGCAACCTCGGCGTTAACGGGCGCACTGAACATCCGTTTGAGCTGGAAGAAGATGTCTGGCAGCGGGAAGAGATTGTTACCACCGGCGTTGGTTTTGGCGTAGCGATCCCGCACACCAAATCTCAGTGGATCCGTCATTCCAGTATCAGCATTGCCCGGCTGGCGAAACCGATTGACTGGCAGTCAGAAATGGGCGAAGTCGAACTGGTGATCATGCTGACGCTGGGTGCTAACGAAGGGATGAATCATGTGAAAGTCTTCTCGCAGCTGGCGCGTAAACTGGTGAATAAAAACTTCCGCCAGTCGTTGTTTGCCGCGCAAGATGCACAAAGTATCCTGACGCTGCTGGAAACAGAATTAACCTTCTGACGTTAGCCCTGAAAACGGGCGCTGTACTCTCCCGGCGTCAGACCAAACTGACGCCGGAAAACGCGACAAAAATAGTCGCTATCCGGAAAACCGCAACGCTGTGCCACTTCATGAATTGACAGATGATATTTCTGCAAAATCATCCTCGCCTTCGCCATTCGCACCCAACGCACATACTCGATAAAACGCATCGTTCCATGCTGAGCAAACAGTTTTGACAGATGATTGGGCGTGATATTAAAAAACTGCGCCACGCTCTCGCGGGTGAGCGGCTGGGCATAATTATCCTGAACCCAGTTACAAATGCTGTGATAGAGAAAATCGCCGCGCGGTTGCGAATTACCCGGCGGCATATTCACCACGTTGCGGCAAAGATGCAGCAAACTTAACACCAGTGGCTGAATGATATTCTGCTCCAGCGGCGAACGGCTAAGATGGGTGAGGGCGGTAAGCATCGCTTCACCTTCACCGCGTTGCAGGCTGGGAAGCTGGATCTGGCGAGCAGGATGCAACAACGACGTGGTGCGGCTATCGTAAAACGATAACCCAAGCCAGGTCGGTGCGAACACCAGGCTTAACAGCATCACCGGTTTGTTGTTGATCGGTAAATTAGCCGCGCGTGCCGGAATAAACAGCATTTCTCCTTCCACCATTCGCTGCTGCTTTGCTTCCAGCAGGTTGCCGTATTCGCCGCGCAGCACGATATCCAGACGGGGAAAATCAATACATAAACTGCCCACCGGTAACGAGGCAGGCTGGCTGGCAAACCAGACGCGCCCCAGTAGTTGCGGGTTAAGCACCAGGCCGCTGAACAGATCGGCGAAAAATTGTTGATCGGCGGGCAAGCCTGGTGCTTTCATGAAAGTTCCCGATTAAAGATGCATTAACTGGCGAAATTCTTTCACTTTGCTGCGGCTGACCGGCACTTCAAAATCCAGATCTTTCAGTCGCAGAATGTAGGTGTTATTAAACCACGGTTCGATTTCGCGTATTTTGTTCAGATTGACACAAAATGAGCGATGGCAGCGGAAAAAATGCGACGGCGGCAGTTTGCTGCAAAATTCGGTAATGTTCATCGGCATTACGTAGGATTCACGCCGCGTATAGACAAAGGTCATTTTCTCGTGCGCTTCGGCGTAATAGATATCGTTAATTGGCGTGACGATTATTCGCTCATCTTTCACCAGATTAATGGTGTCATTCTCACGCGTTACCGTCGCGGCAGGCGTACTGCTGGTCTGCTGTTGTTGCCAGGCCGCTTCCAGTTTTTGCAGCATCCCGGTAATACGTGACTCCTGATACGGTTTGAGAATGTAGTCAAACGCCTCCAGTTCAAACGCTTCTACCGCATGTTCTTTCCACGCGGTGATGAACACAATAAACGGTTTATGGGCGAACTGGCTGATGTTTTGCGCCAGCAACACGCCATCCAGCGACGGAATATTGATATCCAGAAAAATGGCGTCGACGCGGTTATGCTGCAAAAACTTCAACACGTCCAGACCGTCGTCAAAGGTGCCGACAATCTCCATCTGGCTGTGCTCTTTAATTAGCCAGCTCAGTTCCTGTTGTGCCAGGAATTCGTCTTCAACAATGATGACTTTCACAATATCACTCCGGCTCAAAGCAATAACGTAGCCTGTGAGGCGACTGGGGTGCGTTGGTTAGGAATGTAAAACGCAATTTCCGTCCCCGGCTCCAGGCGGCGGATATGCAGCCCCTCGCCATACAATAACTTCACGCGATGATGGACATTCAGCAGGCCAATTTTATTGCCCGGCATTTCATTCGCTTCGACCCGCTCAATCACCTTTGGATCGATGCCGTGCCCGGTATCTCGCACCGCAATGCGGACCCGATTTCCGCACTCTGCAACGCTGATGGTGACAACGCCTTTACCTTTGCAAGGCTGAATACCGTGGACAATGGCGTTCTCCACCAACGGCTGGATCAGCAGGCTGGGAATGCAGCAATTCACCTCTTCATCAATATCATAGATAACCGTCAGCTTGTCACCAAAGCGGGCCTGCTCAATGGCAATATAGTCTTTAATTTGATACAGCTCTTTTTTGATATCGATTTGCTCATCGTCTTTTAATTCAATGTTATAGCGCAGATAACGCGACAGATTAAAGATCAGCTGGCGAGCAGTATCCGGATTCAGACGGATTGATGATGAAATAGCGTTCAAAGCGTTAAACAGGAAATGGGGATTAATTTTGCTTTGCAGGGCGCGAAGCTCTGCCTTATTTGCCATTTCACGTAGCTGCTCGGCGCGTGAAACCTCCAGTTGGGTGGAGATGATTTGCGACAGACCGACCGCCATTTCCTGTAATGACGAGGTGATCTGATGCGCGTGGCAGTAGTAAATTTTCAGCGTTCCGGTCACAACGCCTTTCTCCCACAATGGGATCACCAGCATGGAATGAATCTCTGGTGTGCGGTGGGCTTCATCATTGTTTTTAATGATGATTTTTCCGTAATTCATCGCCTGACGGGTAGTCGGGCTAATGAAGTCATCGCCATTCTGATAGTTATGTTCACCCACGCCAACATAGGCCAGCACATGATCGGTATTGGTAATCGCCACCGCATCGGCGTGAATGTCATCGCGAATAATTTCACAAACTTTGCGTAATGACTCGCTATTGACATGGCGAAACAGAGGTAGCGTTTTGTTGGCGATATCCAGCGCCAGCTTGGCCTGCCGCGCGGCGCTGGCCTCTTTTTCGCCCTCAACGCTTTGCACCAGAAGCACAATAAAGCCGATACAGACGCTACCGAGGATCATTGGAATGCCGATTTTAGAGACGATATCGATCCCCAACGCGGTAGTTGGTGCCCAGACAATTACCAGAATCATGGTCAACGTCTCACACAACATGCCGCCGAGAATACCGACGCGCCAGCGCTGTGCTTTGGGGATTTTCAGGTTTATCCAGCCTGATATACAACCCGCCAGAATGCTGGTGATAAAGCAGGGGATCGCCGTCACGCCGCCGATATCAATTAAATACCGGTGAATACCCGCAATCACGCCGGTAATGATGCCTACCCACGGGCCAAACAGAATCCCGCCGGACATCACCGCGATAATACGTACGTTCACCAGCGAGCCTTCTACGGGAACGCCGGACCAGGTGCTGAACAGGGCGAACAGCGAGAAAATGGCGGTAACGGCGAGCAATTCTTTTGGGGAGTGCGCCGACTTGTGCAACAGTTCGCGAAACAGGCGGATACGGATGAGAAAGAACAGGCAGATAAGCATTAACGCTGCCCGATCGAAGACCGCCAGCAGCATGTTGAATATTTCGTGCACGGGTGACTCTGAATAAGGATTAAACCTCTATGATAGGTAACCTGAAGGCTGATGACCAGCAGGCCGTTTTTGAGGAAAAACCATAAATTTAAAAGGGGATTGAAAGATAAATGGTGTATTAGCAATGTATCTCTTGATAATGCACTTCTGGCTGGTAAATTTATTGAAATTATAATGTTAATAAAATTGGTGGTAATTTTCTTGTTAGCGTAGAAAAATTTCCTGTTTTTGAAGTGGAGTTCCTCATTTAAAGCCATTGATAAAAATGTTCTAAAACGCTGGACAGACAGAAATTAATCAGGCTATTTTCAAAACAGCCACCATTGTGGCAGCGTCGCTCGGACGGTCCGGGCGCTAACGTTAATCTGAGGAAATTATGGCTGACACTCGCCCTGAACGTCGCTTTACGCGCATTGATCGTCTCCCGCCCTACGTTTTTAACATCACCGCTGAACTGAAAATGGCTGCGCGTCGGCGCGGCGAAGATATTATCGATTTCAGCATGGGTAACCCGGACGGTGCGACTCCGCCGCATATCGTCGAAAAATTATGTACTGTGGCCCAGCGCCCGGACACGCATGGTTACTCCACTTCACGCGGCATTCCGCGGTTACGTCGCGCCATTTCCCGCTGGTATCAGGATCGCTACGACGTTGAAATCGACCCGGAATCAGAAGCCATCGTCACTATTGGTTCGAAAGAGGGCCTGGCGCATCTGATGCTGGCGACGCTGGATCATGGTGACACGGTGCTGGTGCCGAATCCAAGTTACCCGATCCATATTTATGGCGCGGTGATTGCCGGGGCGCAGGTACGCTCAGTGCCGCTGGTGGAAGGTGTCGATTTCTTCAACGAACTGGAGCGCGCCATTCGTGAAAGTTATCCGAAACCGAAGATGATGATCCTCGGCTTCCCGTCGAATCCAACCGCGCAATGCGTGGAGCTGGAGTTCTTCGAAAAGGTTGTGGCGCTGGCGAAACGCTACGATGTGCTGGTGGTCCACGACCTGGCCTATGCCGATATCGTCTACGATGGCTGGAAAGCGCCGTCAATCATGCAGGTACCGGGTGCACGCGATGTGGCAGTCGAGTTCTTTACGCTGTCGAAAAGCTACAACATGGCGGGCTGGCGTATCGGCTTTATGGTTGGCAACAAAACGCTGGTCAGCGCCCTGGCTCGTATTAAAAGCTATCACGATTACGGCACCTTTACGCCGTTGCAGGTGGCGGCGATTGCGGCGCTGGAGGGCGATCAACAGTGCGTGCGCGACATTGCCGAACAGTACAAACGCCGCCGTGATGTATTGGTTAAAGGGCTGCATGAAGCGGGCTGGATGGTTGAAATGCCGAAGGCTTCGATGTATGTCTGGGCGAAAATCCCGGAACCATATGCGGCCATGGGATCGCTGGAATTTGCCAAGAAGCTCCTTAACGAAGCGAAGGTTTGTGTCTCGCCGGGGATTGGCTTTGGCGACTATGGTGATACGCATGTTCGCTTTGCACTGATTGAAAACCGCGACCGTATTCGTCAGGCGATTCGTGGGATTAAAGCGATGTTCCGTGCCGACGGTTTACTACCCGCCAGCAGCAAACATATTCACGAAAACGCGGAATAAACACCGTCGTCAGAAATGCAAACAGGAGCCTGATGGCTCCTGTTTTTCATTGCACAGTTTGCTTTTAGATCATCAGGGCAAAAGTACCGGCCCAAACGATGACCATAAAAGAAATGCCCATAAAGAAATATTTCACTTTACATCTCTCCGCGTAATTACTGTTACGCCTGAATGACTTCATTACACCTGATACAGTGAGTTGACACCGGGCAAAGCGACCTTAAAAGCCCTGTATTTTACCGTGGGCATCACCCCAGAATTCTGAGCTAAACTGCTCGAGACGGCGCTAATGTACGCCTAAAACTGAAACGAGACAAGAGGCATTTTCTTATTTACTTTTAGTAACTTACAAGTGTCTCATATCGGCGGCAGTTTAATTTCTGACGGTAATAATTAGATATTCAGCGAAGGAAAAAACCTTAAGAAAAAAGCCATAAAAACCATGAGGTTATTATGGCCGATTTGAGGAGGGAAAGAGTAAGAGCAGTTTGTTAAATGTACAACGACGATTCTCCCACCGGGCGCGTTTTAAAGCGACGGTGGATCCAGAGGTACTGCTCCGGTGCGCGCATGATCTCTTTCTCGATAATCTTGTTCATATAGGCAGCGGCTTGATTTTCATCTGTCGGGTAGCCTTCCATCTCTGGGGTGATGAACAAACGATATCCGCTGTAATCCGCTTTTCTTACCATCGTTACGGTCAACATGGCTGCGCCAGAGAGACGGGAGAGAACATAGGTGCCATTGGTTGTGGCGACATTTTCCACCGCAAAGAACGGCGCGAAGGAGCTGCCTTTACGACCATAATCCTGATCGGGAGCAAACCATACCGCTTCACCTTTCTTCAGTGCACCGACAATGCCGCGCAGATTATTTCTGCCGATCATCGCTTTGTTAGAGCGCATGCGCCCACGGGTCTGCACCCATTCCATCAGCTGATTATTATGTGGACGATAGGTAGCCATCATTGGTTGGCACAGTCCCATCACGCGGCCGCCCAGTTCCAGCGACATAAAATGGACGCCGACAACCATTACGCCGCGATTTTGCATTTGTGCGCGTTTAAGGTTATCCAACCCTTCAACATCAAACCATTTACGTACGCGACTGTCGGGCCAGAACCATGCCATGCCGGTTTCTACCAGCGCCATGCCGAGTGAACGAAAGTTTTCGGCAATCATCTTCTCGCGTTCTTCCGCAGAATGCTGCGGGAAACAAAGTTCCAGGTTTTTACGGGCGATAGATTCACGACGTTTCAGGAATGGTCGCGCCATTGCGCCAATGCGCGTGCCGAGAAAGCAGAGAACAGGATAAGGAAGCTGTACCCAAAGCCAGAGTACACCAAGCCCAAACCATGTGAGCCAGTAGCGAGGATGTAGAAACTCGCGGGAAAATTTGCATTGTGGAAACATAGTTACCTTCTGTAGATACGAATTGTTGTATCGCAGAAGATTCCATGTCGACAGCGGTACACTCAATTGGTTGGGCCATCATGTACGACAATGGTTCCTGTAAAGAGTGTAAAGACTAGTCAGGACATAACCACGAGGAGCATGAATGCGGTATCTGTACTTTATCACTCGCTGACTGCTTTCAGCTACTGATTATTAATCGTGCAAAGTAAATATTTTTCCGTACACAACAGTCTTGCATTTAACATGCTGTTTTCATTGATGCTTAGCAAAAATTGCCAGAGGTTAAGGATTGTCTTACTATTAAAGTGACTGAAGTTACAGGTTTTTTAGCGCGGCAGGAGGTTGAGCTATGATTTATTTATGGATGTTTCTCGCCCTGTGTATTGTCTGCGTAAGCGGCTACATCGGTCAGGTACTGAACGTGGTATCGGCGGTCTCTTCTTTCTTCGGCATGGTGATCCTCGCTGCACTCATTTATTACTTCACCATGTGGTTAACTGGCGGTAATGAACTAGTGACGGGGATATTTATGTTTCTTGCCCCGGCTTGTGGCTTGATGATTCGCTTTATGGTGGGGTATGGCAGGCGATAGTGGGTCAGGATGGCTCATTTGGGCAGGTGTTCACATCAGCATCAGACATGATTGTTCACCTGCCATGTGACAGACGCTATCGCACAGGATGAATAAGATAATTCGCCTTTGTCGGATAAGTAGGCGTGATTTCTTCTGTGAGGTTTAATGGTGGCGCATCTTCTCTCATCTTAAACAAAATCGCCTGTGATGGCTGAAGTTTTGTAGAGTGTGTGGTTGTCATCGTTGATGTTTTTTCAGTCTCTTTATAGCTCCTCTCACTTACACCACCAGAAATGGAAAATGCAAAAACATTGCATGCCATAATAGAGACCAATAAAAATAAGCTGAAAAGTATTAAGTTTACTTTCATAGAAAGTTATCCTGAAAATGGTTCACTGAGAACCTACGATGTTATGGCTGTATTTACATATAATTAATCAATATTTACATCGATATAATAAATGACATCTCTTTGTGGTACATAAGAATAGTTCTCTGCGACAGGAAGCAGATTCCTACAATTGTAAGACTAAAATACTTCTTGCGATAATAACTACAATTGTAAGACTAAAATACTTCTTGCGATAATAACTACAACTGTAAGATAACCCTTTCAAAATGACCGTTGCTCTCTGATTTCTCATTTCATGCTCACCCAATATGATGGCGGCGTTTTCTAAAACTGTTAAAGAATGAGGTAAGTATGAAACGTTTAATTATGGCTACGATGGTCACAGCAATTCTGGCATCTTCAACTGTATGGGCTGCTGATAATGCACCGGTAGCGGCACAACAGCAAACTCAGCAAGTTCAGCAAACCCAGAAAACGGCAGCAGCAGAGCGTATCTCTGAACAAGGTTTATATGCGATGCGTGACGTGCAGGTAGCGCGCCTGGCTCTGTTTCATGGCGATCCAGAAAAGGCAAAAGAACTGACCAATGAAGCTTCCGCTTTGCTGTCAGATGACAGTACCGAATGGGCAAAGTTCGCTAAGCCAGGTAAAAAGACCAATCTCAATGATGACCAATATATTGTCATTAATGCATCTGTCGGAATTTCTGAGAGTTATGTAGCAACTCCCGAAAAAGAAGCCGCGATAAAAATTGCCAATGAAAAAATGGCGAAAGGGGATAAAAAGGGCGCAATGGAAGAACTTCGCCTGGCCGGTGTTGGCGTAATGGAAAACCAATATCTGATGCCGCTTAAACAGACTCGTAATGCACTTGCTGATGCGCAGAAACTGCTTGATAAAAAGCAATACTACGAGGCAAACCTGGCGCTTAAAGGTGCGGAAGATGGAATCATCGTCGACAGCGAAGCACTGTTTGTGAACTAATGCTGACAGGCAGTATATTGAGGTAAAGGATTTAACTCCCTCCAGCCGACAATTTTTTATGACCACAATACGACAGGTTGTGGTCATAAAATTATTTGGCGCTCGCGGTTCTATAAACACGCATTTTATCTTCCTCAAAGTAAATCCCAATAATCCCGTGTCATCACAAATCATTTATTATGTTATGTTTTATGGTACGCTTTAAAAAGCGTAATCATACCCTTACTTGTAAATCACCGGCGCTTCTTACAGTTGTAAGAATAACATCACAAATGTCGCGACTCTCTCTGATTACCACGAATCAATATTTATCATATTCTTCTTTTCGTCCTCACTACTTACCATGCAGAAAGGAATTGGAAGTGGCGATGAAATGATTTTCAGCACTTGATACAGGATTTTAAAAATATCGAGTGCAGCTACGACGATATTTTGCGGGTTATTTATAGAAGATATTACGCCTTAAATAAACGCTAAATTAACACATATTTAATTAACTAATAGGTATTGCTATGTCAACTCCACTTCAAGGAATTAAAGTTCTCGATTTCACCGGTGTGCAATCTGGCCCATCTTGTACTCAAATGCTGGCCTGGTTTGGCGCTGACGTTATTAAAATTGAACGTCCCGGCGTTGGTGACGTAACGCGTCACCAGCTGCGAGATATTCCTGATATCGATGCGCTTTACTTCACCATGCTTAACAGTAACAAACGTTCTATTGAGTTAAATACCAAAACAGCGGAAGGCAAAGAGGTAATGGAAAAGCTGATCCGCGAAGCTGATATCTTAGTCGAGAACTTTCATCCAGGGGCCATTGATCACATGGGCTTCACCTGGGAGCATATTCAAGAAATCAATCCACGTCTGATTTTTGGTTCGATCAAAGGGTTTGATGAGTGTTCGCCTTATGTGAATGTAAAAGCCTATGAAAACGTTGCTCAGGCAGCGGGTGGCGCGGCATCCACTACGGGTTTTTGGGATGGTCCGCCGCTGGTAAGCGCTGCAGCGTTGGGTGACAGCAACACCGGAATGCATTTGCTGATCGGTTTACTTGCTGCTTTGCTGCATCGCGAAAAAACGGGGCGTGGGCAACGAGTCACCATGTCAATGCAGGATGCCGTATTGAACCTTTGCCGCGTGAAATTACGTGACCAGCAGCGTCTCGATAAATTGGGTTATCTGGAAGAATACCCGCAGTATCCGAATGGTACATTTGGTGATGCAGTTCCCCGCGGTGGTAATGCAGGTGGTGGCGGTCAGCCTGGCTGGATCCTGAAATGTAAAGGCTGGGAAACCGATCCTAACGCCTATATTTATTTCACTATTCAGGAGCAAAACTGGGAAAACACCTGTAAAGCCATCGGCAAACCAGAATGGATTACCGATCCGGCATACAGTACAGCCCATGCACGACAGCCACATATTTTCGATATTTTTGCTGAAATCGAAAAATACACTGTCACTATTGATAAACATGAAGCGGTGGCCTATTTGACTCAGTTTGATATTCCTTGTGCACCGGTTTTAAGTATGAAAGAAATTTCACTTGATCCCTCTTTGCGCCAAAGTGGCAGTGTTGTTGAAGTGGAACAACCGTTGCGTGGAAAATATCTGACCGTTGGTTGTCCAATGAAATTCTCTGCCTTTACGCCGGATATTAAAGCTGCGCCGCTATTAGGTGAACATACCGCTGCTGTATTGCAGGAGCTGGGTTATAGCGACGATGAAATTGCTGCAATGAAGCAAAACCACGCCATCTGATATTAACGGGGGCTTCTGGCTCCCAATTTATAAAAATTTCGAGGTTATTAATCATGTCAGATCAACTTCAAATGACAGATGGTATGCATATCATCGTTGAAGCATTAAAACAGAATAATATTGACACTATTTATGGTGTTGTAGGTATTCCTGTGACGGATATGGCACGCCATGCCCAGGCGGAAGGCATTCGTTATATTGGTTTTCGTCATGAGCAGTCGGCAGGCTATGCCGCTGCGGCAAGCGGTTTTCTTACCCAAAAACCGGGGATCTGCCTGACAGTTTCTGCGCCAGGATTCCTCAATGGTTTGACCGCATTGGCCAACGCAACGGTAAATGGTTTTCCGATGATCATGATTAGCGGCTCCAGCGACCGCGCGATCGTCGACCTACAGCAAGGTGATTATGAAGAGCTGGACCAAATGAATGCGGCAAAACCGTATGCCAAAGCAGCATTTCGCGTTAATCAGCCGCAGGATCTTGGCATTGCATTGGCACGCGCTATCCGGGTCTCTGTATCGGGTCGCCCTGGCGGAGTTTATCTTGATTTGCCAGCAAATGTCCTGGCCGCGACGATGGAAAAAGACGAAGCGTTAACCACGATTGTTAAAGTTGAAAATCCATCGCCAGCATTATTGCCATGCCCGAAGTCAGTCACTAGCGCAATTTCGCTTTTAGCAAAAGCTGAACGGCCATTAATTATCCTTGGCAAAGGCGCGGCGTATTCACAAGCTGATGAACAGCTTCGTGAATTTATTGAAAGTACTCAGATTCCATTCCTGCCAATGTCTATGGCGAAAGGGATCCTTGAAGATACGCATCCACTTTCTGCGGCAGCTGCGCGTTCGTTTGCCCTGGCAAATGCTGACGTTGTCATGCTTGTTGGTGCACGACTGAATTGGTTATTGGCACACGGTAAAAAAGGATGGGCGGCAGATACACAGTTTATTCAACTGGATATTGAACCGCAGGAAATTGACAGCAACCGCCCCATTGCTGTGCCAGTCGTTGGTGATATTGCATCCAGTATGCAAGGTATGCTGGCAGAACTGAAACAAAACACATTTACGACTCCACTGGTATGGCGCGATATTTTAAATATCCACAAGCAGCAAAATGCACAAAAAATGCATGAAAAATTAAGTACAGATACTCAACCATTAAATTACTTTAATGCATTAAGTGCTGTGCGCGACGTATTGCGCGAGAACCAGGATATTTATTTAGTTAATGAAGGTGCAAATACCCTGGATAATGCACGAAATATTATTGATATGTATAAACCACGTCGTCGTCTGGATTGTGGTACCTGGGGTGTCATGGGCATCGGTATGGGCTATGCCATCGGTGCTAGCGTGACTTCTGGTTCTCCGGTTGTCGCCATTGAAGGTGATAGTGCTTTTGGTTTCAGTGGGATGGAAATTGAAACGATTTGTCGATATAACCTGCCGGTGACGATCGTTATTTTTAATAATGGCGGCATCTACAGAGGAGACGGTGTTGATCTCAGTGGCGCTGGTGCACCATCACCAACGGATCTGTTGCACCATGCAAGGTATGACAAATTAATGGATGCGTTTCGTGGCGTTGGCTATAACGTCACCACGACAGATGAACTTCGTCATGCTTTAACCACCGGTATTCAGTCGCGCAAACCGACCATTATTAATGTGGTCATCGACCCTGCAGCAGGAACTGAAAGTGGCCATATTACCAAACTTAACCCAAAACAAGTCGCTGGTAATTAAATACTGACATCGTCTCCTCTTGCCAACTCATTATGCGATGGTGAGGGGACCCTTATCGGAAATACTATTATGCTAACATTTTTTATTGGCGATTTATTGCCTATTATCGTAATCATGCTGTTGGGTTATTTTAGCGGCAGACGAGAAACTTTTTCAGAAGATCAAGCTCGGGCATTTAATAAACTGGTATTAAACTACGCGCTTCCTGCGGCTCTATTTGTATCTATTACTCGGGCAAACAGGGAAATGATTTTTGCGGACACTCGTCTGACCCTTGTATCACTTGTGGTTATTGTCGGATGTTTCTTTTTCTCCTGGTTCGGTTGCTACAAATTTTTTAAACGTACCCATGCAGAAGCAGCTGTATGTGCATTAATTGCAGGTTCACCTACCATTGGATTCCTGGGGTTTGCAGTTCTCGATCCTATTTATGGTGATTCCGTATCAACAGGTTTAGTGGTAGCAATTATTTCTATTATTGTTAACGCAATTACTATTCCTATTGGTCTGTATTTGCTGAATCCTTCCTCAGGAGCGGATGGTAAGAAGAATAGTAATCTGAGCGCATTAATTTCTGCGGCAAAGGAGCCAGTTGTATGGGCACCTGTTCTGGCAACGATCCTGGTGTTGGTTGGGGTAAAAATTCCGGCAGCATGGGACCCAACCTTTAATCTGATTGCGAAGGCTAACTCAGGGGTAGCGGTATTCGCTGCGGGGTTGACTCTGGCTGCACATAAATTCGAGTTCAGTGCCGAAATTGCTTATAACACCTTCCTGAAGCTGATTCTGATGCCACTGGCGCTGCTTCTCGTTGGTATGGCATGTCATTTGAACAGCGAACATTTGCAGATGATGGTACTGGCAGGCGCATTACCGCCGGCATTCTCCGGAATCATTATTGCCAGCCGGTTTAATGTCTACACCCGCACTGGTACAGCGTCATTGGCTGTGAGCGTACTGGGTTTTGTCGTCACGGCTCCCTTGTGGATTTATGTCAGTCGACTGGTTTCATAATTAATCATGTTATTGATTTTACATAAATGCCGAAGTGTCTTTTCACCTTCGGCTTTTTTCAAGGCATAAGCAAATGACAAATAATGAAAGCAAAGGGCCGTTTGAAGGCTTATTAGTTATCGATATGACACATGTCCTTAATGGACCTTTCGGAACTCAACTTCTTTGTAATATGGGCGCAAGGGTAATTAAAGTTGAGCCACCAGGTCATGGTGATGATACCCGCACATTTGGTCCCTATGTGGATGGACAGTCACTCTATTACAGTTTTATTAATCATGGCAAAGAGAGTGTGGTTCTTGATTTAAAGAATGATCACGATAAAAGTATATTTATAAATATGCTCAAACAAGCTGATGTATTAGCTGAGAATTTTCGCCCAGGTACAATGGAAAAACTGGGGTTTTCATGGGAAATGCTTCAAGAAATCAACCCGCGCCTCATATATGCTTCATCGTCAGGTTTCGGACATACCGGTCCGCTAAAAGATGCTCCTGCCTACGATACCATCATTCAGGCAATGAGCGGGATAATGATGGAAACAGGATATCCTGATGCTCCGCCAGTGCGCGTTGGTACATCTCTTGCGGATCTATGCGGCGGTGTCTATTTATTCAGCGGAATAGTGAGTGCACTTTATGGCCGCGAAAAGAGCCAGAGAGGGGCGCATGTCGATATAGCGATGTTTGATGCCACGCTGAGTTTTCTGGAGCATGGTCTGATGGCATATATCGCGACAGGGAAGTCACCACAACGTCTGGGAAATCGCCATCCCTACATGGCACCTTTTGATGTTTTCAATACTCAGGATAAGCCGATTACGATTTGTTGTGGTAATGACAAGCTTTTTTCTGCGTTATGCCAGGCACTGGAGCTTACGGAACTGGTTAATGATCCCCGATTTAGCAGCAATATTTTACGCGTACAAAACCAGGCTATTCTTAAACAATATATTGAGCGGACGTTAAAAACGCAGGCAGCTGAAGTTTGGTTAGCCAGAATACATGAAGTTGGTGTACCCGTCGCGCCGTTATTAAGTGTGGCTGAGGCCATTAAATTGCCACAAACTCAGGCGAGAAATATGTTGATTGAAGCCGGGGGAATAATGATGCCGGGTAATCCGATAAAAATCAGCGGCTGCGCGGACCCGCATGTTATGCCGGGAGCGGCAACGCTCGACCAGCATGGGGAACAAATTCGCCAGGAGTTCTCATCATAAATGTAAGATGTGCTGGTAAATAGCTCCCACATTTGAACATTGTGGGAGCCGCTATTTAGTCATTTTTCTGACAGAAAACAGCAATCTCCTGGTCCAGCTCTGCAATGTGTTCTTTTACAGAGTTCAGCAACTGAAGAATTTCAGGCTTACTGTCATCTGAAACAGGTGTTATTTCTAACTGATGGCTAATATTAATCAACTTTTGCAAATTCAGGATGTTAGCCGCACCGTGGATGCGATGAATACACTGATGGAAAGTTCTGTTATCGCCAGCTTCTAGTGCTTGAAACGCAGCGGGTAGATCTTTATGCGTTTCATGCTGGAAAGTCATGAGAATCTCCTGCATCAGTTGTAGATCGTTCGCCGTATTATTTTTCAGGGCTTCGATATCAAGGTGGCGATACTGAGGTGCAATATGCGCAACCTGGTGTAACTGACTTAAATGTGTTTTCAGTACATCCAGGGTCAACGGTTTGAACAAACATAAGTTCATGCCGCAACTTAACCCTTTTTCACGTTCGTTAGCCTGTGCGTTGGCTGTAAGCCCCCAGATGGGTAAGGAAGAATTTTGCTCACGGAGTTTGCGAGTCAACTCAAAACCATCCATATTCGGCATATTAACGTCAGTAATAAGCAGATCATAATGTTGCATACTGACTTTGTGTAGCGCTTGCACACCATCAGTGGCTTCATCAACATCATATCCTAATAGATTTAGCTGGCGTTTGAGTAATAGCCTGTTGGTCGGATGATCATCCGCGATTAATATGCTCAACTTTTCAGGTAGTGTGATGGGGTGTTCTGCTTTTGCCTCGACAGTCGCCACTTGCTGGCTAATTTCTACCGGGATTGTGATCGTAAATGTTGTTCCTATGCCTGGATGACTTTCTAATGACAAATCGCCCTGCATATTTTTAATTAATTCTTTGCAGATCATTAAGCCTAAGCCAGATCCTGTTTGCTGGCGACCTGCACTTGTTTGGCTGTAGCGTTTAAAGAGTTGTTGTTGTTCTTCCTGCGATAATCCACTTCCAGAATCCATAATCGTCATTTTGATAACAGCGTGGTTGTCATCAATGTGAACCAGGGAGGTCGTAATTTTTACTGCCCCCTCGGTGGTAAATTTGAGAGCATTGCTCAGTAAATTTGATAAGACCTGCTTAAACGCCTGAGGGTCGATCTTAACCAGGTAATGATCAGGAAATGTACTGCTGCAACTTAATGCGATCGATTTGCTTGCAGCAATCGCACCGAAAGAGTGACAAGTGTTCTGGACTAAAGTAGGGATATCGACCCATTGTGGTTGAAGTTGATAGTTACCCGATTCAATTTTGTCGACATCAAGAATTTCACCAATTAAGCCGAGGAGTGATTGTCCGGTGGCGTAGGCAAGTGAAATCGCCTCCACCCGTTGCTCCTTGCTAAGACCAGAACCCGACAGAAGTTCCAGGAAGCCCATAATAGAGCTTATTGGTGTTCTTATTTCGTGACTCATCGTTGCCAGAAACTGACTTTTTGCTACGGTAGCCTTTATCGCTTTATTTTTTTCTACCTCGAGTGCATTAATTAGATCACGCGTTTCAGTAATATCTTGCCAACCACAAATATATACTGCATTGTCACTTGCAGGAAGATTGCATAATGTATGCCAGTGATTAATGCATCTTTTCTCGATGCCATTATCAATTTCAAATACCTGTGTGTATATTGTTCGATTTTCTTTCGTTTCTGCTGTGACTTCATGCGCATTAGAAAAAACATCTTTAAAGGGTGAGTCACTGTTTTCTAATGGTAACATTGCATTTTTGTAGTAATCCGCAGTGAAATAATGTTCAAAAGCACTATTATGACTAATGACATTACCTTGCCAGTTTACAACATAAGTTGGATTCGGTAAGGAATCCGAGAGTGCTTTTCGGAATGATATTTGGTTTTCTAAATCACCCTGAATGACTTTACGACGACGAACTGAGCGTAACAGGTAGAATCCCCATAAAAGGCTACTGCCAACTAATAAAACGGATAATGTCGTAACAATATAAAATTGCTCGCTATATAGGTCCCATGTGTCAATGGTCACATTGGGCATTTTAATCCATTTTTCCGTCAGGCGCAGAACTTCGCTTGGGGGAATTGCATTCAGTGCTTTATTAATAATATCCTTAAGTTCCGGTTCTCCGCGAGGAAAAGCGAACGAAAGCGATGCATTCGGAACGCCAGGAATAAGAAAATGATAAAGTTCATTAGGATAGTAATGATCGATCATGTAACGCGAATTTAACTGTGTCGCGACCAGAGCATCAAGTTCACCTTCCTTAACCTTGTGAAATGCAGCGCTGGCATTATCGACCTGTATCCATTCAACCTCCGGATACATCTCTTTTAATTGCGAATGCAGCTCATAATAATATGGAATGGCAACTTTCATTCCTTTTTTTAATGTTTGTTCACTGTCAGGTGCTTTTTGCATGACAAAAACGTATGGCGTTGTTATGAAAGCTTCTGCAAATGAAACATTATTTTCTCGATCTTCACTATAAATAGCGCCAGGTATTATATCCCATCCACCGGGGTTAAGCTGTGTTCCGGCATGGATATTGTGTGAAACGGTGATCGGAGAAAAATTTAAACCTGTTTGCAAGGTAATAATATTAAGAATATCCCCCATAACGCCCCGAACCGAGCCATTTTCATCCGTCATAGAATAGGGAGGAGAGTAAGGATTTTCCAGCACCTTTAAATCGGGATGTTGCTTAATCCACTGTTTTTCATGTTCAGTGAGTTCTAATGGTTTGTTCAGAAAGGCCAGGTTTCCTGTATCAAGCCAATTTTGTGAAACTTCATAGCGAACTTCATTTGTTAAAGCATCAACAAATCTATTGAGTACTTCATTAAGAATGACGGATTCTTTTCTGGTCAAGAAAAAATTATATTGACGCGGCGAGTTATAATATTTCACTACATTTAAGGAGTGAGTGAAATAGCGGGAAATCATACTGCTGGTAATGATGTTACTACCAATAAAGTAATCATTCTGTCCGGCTGATACGGATGCTAATGCCTGATATAAATTTGTAAAAGAGATAATTGTTGCTTTTGGAAACGATTGATGAATTACCTCGTCTGGGGGGTAATTTGCTACCCGAGCAATATTTACTGGTTTTGGTGAGGTAAGCGGTCGCATTGAGTCGTGAAGGGTGGTTACCAGCGCCGGAAAGGTAATTATCAATGGTTTGGTTGCAGCAATGTCATTATTAAGAGGCGGCGAAGTAACTAAATGTGATAACACTATATCGACTTCACCTTCTTCCAGCGCGTCCATTGCTTTTTGATGATCTGCGTATTCCCGGAGTGTTAATTTGATATTTAACGCTCTTTTTAAAAGATTTAAATAATCAGCATTAATACCACGAACCTGTTGCTGCGAATCGGTATGCAACAAGGTAGCCGTTTGGGACTTGTGTACTGCAATCACAAGATTTTTTTTGCTCGCTAACCAACGTAATTCCTTGTTGCTCAGACGTACTGGATCAAGTGTGACACGGTTGTTACTACTGATGCCACGATATTCGGTGTAATCTTCGTCTGCGAAACTTATGGTCGACCAAAGACCACAACAGAGAAGAAAAAAATAGGGTAAAAACTTCATGTGATTAGCCGATTTTGTTACGTTGCGCGAATGTGTAAAGATCCATCAGTGATTTACATTCTAATTTTTCCATCAGGCGACTTTTATAAGTGCTGACAGTTTTGTTGCTGATGAACATTTTTTCAGCAATGTCATTATTATCCTTGCCATCAAGAATATACCGCATGACACTAATTTCTTGTTTCGATAAGGAGTCGAGTTTTTGCTGGTCGGACGTTAAACTTCCAACAAACCGGTTGAGAGAGAAGGGGAAATAGCAGTAGCCATTTTTTGCAGCTTCAATAGCCGCAATGATATTGTTCATGCCTTCTTTTTTACTCACGAATCCATTAGCGCCAGCATCAGCACAATGTTTCCCGTAAAAATGGTCATTTTTAGCGGAGACAATAATAATAATTCCGCTATATTGGCGCTTCCTCAGCGTTTCTAACACCTGGATACCGTTAACTCCGGGGATATCGACATCAATGATGACGATATCAGGCTTAAGTGTTTCCACCCGCTGAACGGCGCTTCCCCCTTCAGTCAACTCCGCTAAGATTTCAATATCGTTTTTGATCAATAAATTACGAATTGCTGCGATAGCAAGAGGATGGTCATCAATAATTATTGCGTTCATAGATTATTCCCTTTGCAATGAAGCATCTCCCTTCTCCCTGTAGTAATACAGACATAAGGCGTCATCTCATTTTCTCAATAAAAATAAGAAAATCTGAGCTTCCTTTAAGATAATTCGACAAGTATACCATATAAATAGTCGGCATAAATGAAATGTCAACAATAAAATCAGGGATTGTACCGATGATTTATAGTTTCAAGTTGGCACTATAAGTCTTCTTACTAATCCTACAGGCGTAAGAATTGTATTGCAAAAGCCACGGTTTAGTCCTCTGTTGTTTTTTTTGCACCTCATTTAAATTAGGCCTCCAACGTTCCTGGGATAATGTGCAACACATGCACTGTGTTTGATATGAAGAATGAATGCTCTTTTCATTCAATTCATAAATTTCATCTATGAGAAATGAGAGATAATAGTGGAACAGATTAATTCAAATAAAAAACATTCTAACAGAAGAAAATACTTTTCTTTATTGGCGGTAGTTTTATTTATTGCGTTTTCAGGTGCCTATGCCTATTGGTCAATGGAATTAGAAGACATGATTAGTACAGATGACGCCTATGTCACGGGGAATGCAGATCCAATTTCTGCACAAGTCTCAGGTAGTGTCACTGTCGTTAATCATAAAGATACGAACTACGTTCGACAAGGTGACATTTTAGTTTCACTGGATAAAACTGATGCCACTATCGCACTCAATAAAGCTAAAAATAATCTGGCAAATATTGTTCGGCAAACGAATAAACTATACTTACAGGATAAACAATACAGTGCCGAAGTCGCTTCAGCACGTATTCAGTATCAACAATCTTTAGAAGATTATAACCGTCGAGTGCCGTTAGCGAAGCAGGGGGTTATTTCAAAAGAAACGCTGGAGCATACCAAAGATACGTTAATAAGTAGCAAAGCGGCATTGAATGCCGCTATCCAGGCTTATAAAGCGAATAAAGCTTTAATAATGAACACACCATTAAACCGTCAGCCACAAGTCGTTGAAGCGGCGGATGCAACTAAAGAAGCCTGGTTGGCGCTTAAACGTACGGATATTAAGAGTCCGGTTACCGGCTATATTGCCCAGAGAAGTGTTCAGGTCGGCGAAACAGTGAGCCCCGGACAATCGTTAATGGCTGTCGTACCGGCACGTCAAATGTGGGTTAATGCCAACTTTAAAGAAACACAACTTACGGATGTACGGATTGGTCAATCGGTCAATATTATCAGCGATCTTTATGGTGAAAATGTTGTGTTTCATGGTCGGGTGACAGGGATCAATATGGGAACCGGCAATGCGTTCTCCTTATTACCTGCACAAAATGCGACAGGGAACTGGATCAAAATCGTTCAGCGTGTACCGGTTGAAGTTTCTCTTGATCCAAAAGAACTCATGGAACATCCCTTGCGTATTGGTTTATCGATGACAGCAACTATTGATACGAAGAACGAAGACATTGCCGAGATGCCTGAGCTGGCTTCAACCGTGACCTCCATGCCGGCTTATACCAGTAAGGCTTTAGTTATCGATACCAGTCCGATAGAAAAAGAAATTAGCAACATTATTTCGCATAATGGACAACTTTAATGGCAATCACTAAATCAACTCCGGCACCATTAACCGGTGGGACGTTATGGTGCGTCACTATTGCATTGTCATTAGCGACATTTATGCAAATGTTGGATTCCACTATTTCTAACGTCGCAATACCGACAATATCTGGCTTTCTGGGAGCATCAACAGACGAAGGCACCTGGGTTATCACCTCGTTTGGCGTAGCAAATGCCATTGCGATCCCTGTTACCGGCAGGCTGGCACAAAGAATAGGCGAATTAAGGTTATTTTTACTTTCAGTCACTTTTTTTTCGCTGTCTTCCTTAATGTGTAGTTTATCGACCAATCTTGATGTGCTGATATTTTTTAGAGTCGTTCAGGGATTAATGGCGGGGCCGTTAATTCCACTGTCACAGAGTTTATTATTGAGGAATTATCCACCAGAAAAAAGAACATTTGCTCTGGCATTATGGTCAATGACCGTGATTATCGCTCCGATATGTGGGCCGATATTGGGCGGTTATATTTGCGATAACTTTAGCTGGGGTTGGATATTTTTAATCAATGTCCCTATGGGGATTATCGTCCTGACATTATGCTTAACCTTACTTAAAGGAAGAGAAACTGAAACTTCACCGGTAAAAATGAATCTACCAGGACTGACCCTGTTAGTGCTCGGTGTTGGTGGCTTGCAAATTATGCTTGATAAAGGGCGCGATCTGGATTGGTTCAACTCGAGTACAATAATAATATTAACAGTAGTATCAGTTATTTCTCTGATCTCTTTAGTCATTTGGGAGTCGACCTCAGAGAATCCGATTCTTGATCTCAGTTTGTTTAAGTCTCGTAATTTCACCATTGGTATTGTGAGTATCACCTGCGCGTATTTATTTTACTCTGGAGCGATCGTCCTTATGCCGCAGTTACTCCAGGAAACGATGGGGTATAATGCGATATGGGCCGGGCTTGCTTATGCGCCCATCGGCATCATGCCACTATTGATTTCACCTTTGATAGGACGTTATGGCAATAAAATAGACATGCGGGTGTTAGTGACATTCAGTTTTTTGATGTATGCGGTTTGCTATTACTGGCGTTCTGTGACATTTATGCCAACGATTGATTTTACAGGCATCATTTTGCCACAGTTTTTCCAGGGATTCGCCGTTGCCTGTTTCTTTTTACCCTTAACAACGATTTCGTTTTCAGGCTTGCCAGATAATAAATTTGCCAATGCCTCGAGTATGAGTAATTTTTTTCGTACCTTGTCAGGATCAGTTGGTACGTCGTTGACAATGACGCTGTGGGGACGACGCGAATCGTTACACCATAGTCAGTTGACAGCAACCATCGATCAATTTAACCCCGTGTTTAATTCATCGTCACAAATTATGGATAAATACTATGGTTCGCTTTCAGGAGTTCTTAATGAAATTAATAATGAAATAACCCAGCAGTCACTTTCTATTTCTGCAAATGAGATTTTCCGTATGGCGGCTATTGCTTTTATCTTACTTACGGTTTTGGTTTGGTTTGCGAAACCGCCGTTTACAGCGAAAGGCGTTGGGTGATGATAAAAGGAGGGGGTTATAGCGGGTAAGACCGGGGATCTTAAGTCTGCGCCATCGGCAGCATCGCTCACCCAGGGAAAGGATTGCGATGCTGCGTTGAAACGTTATTAACGGCCTTTTGCCAGATATTGATTCATCTCTTCTTCCGGCACCATTCCACCTCCCGTCGCCCACACCAGATGAGTGGTATTACGCAGTTGTTCTGCGCTGAAACCGTGCATCTGTTGGTAACTTACTGATGCACACACGCGCTGAGGTCCGGCCATACCCGCCAGTGCCGAAGGTTCAAGACGAATACCTTCTTCCTGCGCCAGCCAGCCAAGCATGTCATACATGGTTTGATCGCTAAGGGTATAGAAGCCATCCAGCAGACGCTCCATTGCCCGCCCGACAAAGCCTGATGCGCGACCAACTGCAAGGCCATCCGCTGCGGTAAGGTTGTCGATACCAATATCCTGAACAGAAATCTGATCGTGTAATCCTGTATGGACGCCTAACAACATACAAGGGGAGTGCGTTGGTTCGGCAAAAAAGCAGTGAACATGATCGCCAAACGCCAGTTTAAGCCCGAATGCGACGCCACCAGGACCACCGCCAACACCACACGGCAGATAGACAAACAGAGGGTTATCAGCATCGACGATACGGCCTTGCTGGGCAAATTGCGCTTTAAGACGCTGGCCAGCGACGGAATACCCAAGGAACAACGTGCGGGAATTTTCGTCATCAATAAAGAAACAGTTCGGGTCAGACTGCGCTGCTTTACGTCCTTCCTCGACGGCAACACCATAATCTTGCTCATATTCCACGACCGTAACGCCATGGCTGCGCAGTTTCGCTTTTTTCCATGCCCGGGCATCAGCAGACATATGAACTGTCACCTTAAAGCCAATGCGGGCGCTCATAATGCCGATTGATAACCCCAGATTTCCGGTTGAGCCCACAGCAATGCTGTATTGGCTAAAGAACTGTTTAAACTCCGGAGAAAGCAGTTTGCTGTAGTCATCATCAAGCGTCAGCAACCCCGCTTCCAGAGCCAGTTTTTCTGCGTGTGCCAGGACTTCATAAATCCCGCCGCGTGCTTTTATGGAGCCGGAAATGGGCAAATGGCTATCTTTTTTCAGTAACAGTTGCCCGCTGATCGGTTGCTGATATTCTTTTTCCAGCCGTTTTTGCATAGCTGGAATGGCAACCAGTTCTGATTCAATAATCCCCCCAGTGGCAGCAGTTTCAGGAAATGCTTTTGCCAGATAGGGTGCAAAACGGGATAAGCGCGCATGGGCGTCCTGAACATCCTGTTCGGTCAGGCCAACATAAGGTAAACCTTCAGCCAATGAGGTCGTGCCAGGATTAAACCAGGTGGTTTCTTTAAGAGCAACCAGATCCTTTACCAACGGATACTGGGCGATGAGCGAGTTCATTTTAGCGTTTTCCATAGTACGTCTCTTTGCGCTTAGATGATAAATGACAGCAGGAATGTGCCCGCCAGAGCGACGACTGAAGCGATAAATGTCGCTGTCGTATAGTATTTAAATGTTTCATTGAGCGTAGCGCCGCAATATTGCTTCACTAGCCAGAAAAGCGAGTCCGTAACGATCGTGCAGCCAATTGCACCTGAACCGATAGCAATCGCAATAATTTCCGGGCTGATGTCGGGATACAGCGGCAGCACAATGATCCATATTTATATTTTCTTCTCCAGGTTGGCGATGCCAGTTGGCATGTTTTACTTACTTGCCTATATGGTTACTCGTTGGCGAGAACAGAGGCGGAATTGAGTACAATTATCCGGCAATTATTGTTATTTTTTATTGTATTGCCGTGTTGGGTGATAGGGCGTTGAGAATATCGTTGGATCTCGCCAGTGACGTCTGTTTCTGCTACAGTGCCCGTTTTACGGCAAACGGCTTGGGTATGGCTTCATTAAAGGATGTCGCACGCCTGGCGGGAGTGTCGATGATGACAGTCTCCCGGGTGATGCATAATGCAGAATCTGTGCGTCCTGCAACGCGTGACCGCGTATTGCAGGCAATCCAGACCCTGAATTATGTTCCTGATCTTTCCGCCCGTAAGATGCGCGCTCAAGGACGTAAGCCGTCGACTCTCGCCGTGCTGGCGCAGGACACGGCTACCACTCCTTTCTCTGTTGATATTCTGCTTGCCATTGAGCAAACCGCCAGCGAGTTCGGCTGGAATAGTTTTTTAATCAATATTTTTTCTGAAGATGACGCTGCCCGCGCGGCACGTCAGCTGCTTGCCCACCGTCCGGATGGCATTATCTATACTACAATGGGGCTGCGACATATCACGCTGCCTGAGTCTCTGTATGGTGAAAATATTGTATTGGCGAACTGTGTGGCGGATGACCCAGCGTTACCCAGTTATATCCCTGATGATTACACTGCACAATATGAATCAACACAGCATTTGCTCGCGGCGGGCTATCGTCAACCGTTATGCTTCTGGCTACCGGAAAGTGCGTTGGCAACAGGGTATCGTCGGCAGGGATTTGAGCAGGCCTGGCGTGATGCTGGACGAGATCTGGCTGAGGTGAAACAATTTCACATGGCAACAGGTGATGATCACTACACCGATCTCGCAAGTTTACTCAATGCCCACTTCAAACCGGGCAAACCAGATTTTGATGTTCTGATATGTGGTAACGATCGCGCAGCCTTTGTCGCTTATCAGGTTCTCCTGGCGAAGGGGGTACGTATCCCGCAGGATGTCGCCGTAATGGGCTTTGATAATCTGGTTGGCGTCGGGCATCTGTTTTTACCGCCGCTGACCACAATTCAGCTTCCACATGACATTATCGGGCGGGAAGCTGCATTGCATATTATTGAAGGTCGTGAAGGGGGAAGAGTGACGCGGATCCCTTGCCCGCTGTTGATCCGTTGTTCCACCTGATATTATGTTAACCCAGTAGCCAGAGTGCTCCATGTTGCAGCACAGCCACTCCGTGGGAGGCATAAAGCGACAGTTCCCGTTCTTCTGGCTGCGGATAGATTCGACTACTCATCACCGCTTCCCCGTCGTTAATAAATACTTCCACGGATGATGTATCGATAAATATCCTTAGGGCGAGCGTGTCACGCTGCGGGAGGGGAATACTACGGTAGCCGTCTAAATTCTCGTGTGGGTAATACCGCCACAAAACAAGTCGCTCAGATTGGTTATCAATATACAGCCGCATTCCAGTGCCGAGCTGTAATCCGTAATGTTCGGCATCACTGTTCTTCAGCGCCCACTGCAACTGAATCTCAACTGCTTGCGCGTTTTCCTGCAAAACATATTTATTGCTGATTGTGCGGGGAGAGACAGATTGATGCTGCTGGCGTAACGACTCAGCTTCGTGAACCGGGCGTTGTAGAAGTTTGCCATTGCTCTCTGATAGCTCGCGCGCCAGCGTCATGCAGCCTGCCCATCCTTCACGTTTTGAGGGCATTGGCGATTCCCACATATCCATCCAGCCGATAACAATACGCCGACCATCCTTCGCTAAAAAGCTTTGTGGTGCATAAAAGTCATGCCCGTTATCAAGTTCAGTAAAATGCCCGGATTGTGCAAAAAGTCGTCCTGGCGACCACATTCCGGGTATTACGCCACTTTGAAAGCGATTTCGGTAACTGTATCCCTCGGCATTCATTCCCTGCGGGGAAAACATCAGATAATGCTGATCGCCAAGGCTGAAAAAGTCCGGACATTCCCACATATAGCTTTCACCCGCATCAGCGTGGGCCAGTACGCGATCGAAGGTCCATTCACGCAACGAACTGCCGCGATAAAGCAGGATCTGCCCCGTGTTGCCTGGATCTTTCGCCCCGACTACCATCCACCATGTGTCGGCTTCACGCCACACTTTAGGATCGCGGAAGTGCATGATTCCTTCTGGTGGAGTGAGGATCACACCCTGTTTCTCGAAATGAATACCATCCCGACTGGTAGCCAGACATTGTACTTCGCGAATTGCATCGTCATTACCTGCACCATCGAGCCAGACGTGTCCGGTGTAGATAAGTGAGAGGACACCATTGTCATCGACAGCACTACCTGAAAAACACCCGTCTTTGTCATTATCGTCTCCTGGCGCTAACGCAATAGGCTCATGCTGCCAGTGGATCATATCGTCGCTGGTGGCATGTCCCCAGTGCATTGGCCCCCAGTGTTCGCTCATCGGATGATGTTGATAAAACGCGTGATAACGATCGTTAAACCAGATCAGGCCGTTTGGATCGTTCATCCACCCGGCAGGAGGCGCGAGGTGAAAATGGGGATAGAAAGTGTTACCCCGGTGCTCATGAAGTTTTGCTAGGGCGTTTTGCGCCGCATGCAATCGAGATTGCGTCATTTTAATCATCCTGGTTAAGCAAATTTGGTGAATTGTTAACGTTAACTTTTATAAAAATAAAGTCCCTTACTTTCATAAATGCGATGAATATCACAAATGTTAACGTTAACTATGACGTTTTGTGATCGAATATGCATGTTTTAGTAAATCCATGACGATTTTGCGAAAAAGAGGTTTATCACTATGCGTAACTCAGATGAATTTAAGGGAAAAAAATGTCAGCCAAAGTATGGGTTTTAGGGGATGCGGTCGTAGATCTCTTGCCAGAATCAGACGGGCGCCTACTGCCTTGTCCTGGCGGCGCGCCAGCTAACGTTGCGGTGGGAATCGCCAGATTAGGCGGAACAAGTGGGTTTATAGGTCGGGTGGGGGATGATCCTTTTGGTGCGTTAATGCAAAGAACGCTGCTAACTGAGGGAGTCGATATCACGTATCTGAAGCAAGATGAATGGCACCGGACATCCACGGTGCTTGTCGATCTGAACGATCAAGGGGAACGTTCATTTACGTTTATGGTCCGCCCCAGTGCCGATCTTTTTTTAGAGACGACAGACTTGCCCTGCTGGCGACATGGCGAATGGTTACATCTCTGTTCAATTGCGTTGTCTGCCGAGCCTTCGCGTACCAGCGCATTTACTGCGATGACGGCGATCCGGCATGCCGGAGGTTTTGTCAGCTTCGATCCTAATATTCGTGAAGATCTATGGCAAGACGAGCATTTGCTCCGCTTGTGTTTGCGGCAGGCGCTACAACTGGCGGATGTCGTCAAGCTCTCGGAAGAAGAATGGCGACTTATCAGTGGAAAAACACAGAACGATCGGGATATATGCGCCCTGGCAAAAGAGTATGAGATCGCCATGCTGTTGGTGACTAAAGGTGCAGAAGGTGTGGTGGTCTGTTATCGAGGACAAGTTCACCATTTTGCTGGAATGTCTGTGAATTGTGTCGATAGCACGGGGGCGGGAGATGCGTTCGTTGCCGGGTTACTCACAGGTCTGTCCTCTACGGGATTATCTACAGATGAGAGAGAAATGCGACGAATTATCGATCTCGCTCAACGTTGCGGAGCGCTTGCAGTAACGGCGAAAGGGGCAATGACAGCGCTGCCATGTCGACAAGAACTGGAATAGTGAGAAGTAAACGGCGAAGTCGCTCTTATCTCTAAATAGGACGTGAATTTTTTAACGACAGGCAGGTAATTATGGCACTGAATATTCCATTCAGAAATGCGTACTATCGTTTTGCATCCAGTTACTCATTTCTCTTTTTTATTTCCTGGTCGCTGTGGTGGTCGTTATACGCTATTTGGCTGAAAGGACATCTAGGGTTGACAGGGACGGAATTAGGTACACTTTATTCGGTCAACCAGTTTACCAGCATTCTATTTATGATGTTCTACGGCATCGTTCAGGATAAACTCGGTCTGAAGAAACCGCTCATCTGGTGTATGAGTTTCATCCTGGTCTTGACCGGACCGTTTATGATTTACGTTTATGAACCGTTACTGCAAAGCAATTTTTCTGTAGGTCTAATTCCGGGGGCGCTATTTTTTGGCTTGGGGTATCTGGCGGGATGCGGTTTGCTTGATAGCTTCACCGAAAAAATGGCGCGAAATTTTCATTTCGAATATGGAACAGCGCGCGCCTGGGGATCTTTTGGCTATGCTATTGGCGCGTTCTTTGCCGGCATATTTTTTAGTATCAGTCCCCATATCAACTTCTGGTTGGTCTCGCTATTTGGCGCTGTATTTATGATGATCAACATGCGTTTTAAAGATAAGGATCACCAGTGCGTAGCGGCAGATGCGGGAGGGGTAAAAAAAGAGGATTTTATCGCAGTTTTCAAGGATCGAAACTTCTGGGTTTTCGTCATATTTATTGTGGGGACGTGGTCTTTCTATAACATTTTTGATCAACAACTTTTTCCTGTCTTTTATGCAGGTTTATTCGAATCACACGATGTAGGAACGCGCCTGTATGGTTATCTCAACTCATTCCAGGTGGTACTCGAAGCGCTGTGCATGGCGATTATTCCTTTCTTTGTGAATCGGGTAGGGCCAAAAAATGCATTACTTATCGGAGTTGTGATTATGGCGTTGCGTATCCTTTCCTGCGCGCTGTTCGTTAACCCCTGGATTATTTCATTAGTGAAGTTGTTACATGCCATTGAGGTTCCACTTTGTGTCATATCCGTCTTCAAATACAGCGTGGCAAACTTTGATAAGCGCCTGTCGTCGACGATCTTTCTGATTGGTTTTCAAATTGCCAGTTCGCTTGGGATTGTGCTGCTTTCAACGCCGACTGGGATACTCTTTGACCACGCAGGCTACCAGACAGTTTTCTTCGCAATTTCGGGTATTGTCTGCCTGATGTTGCTATTTGGCATTTTCTTCTTGAGTAAAAAACGCGAGCAAATAGTTATGGAAACGCCTGTACCTTCAGCAATATAGACGTAAACTTTTTCCGGTTGTTGTCGATAGCTCTATATCCCTCAACCGGAAAATAATAATAGTAAAATGCTTAGCCCTGCTAATAATCGCCTAATCCAAACGCCTCATTCATGTTCTGGTACAGTCGCTCAAATGTACTTCAGATGCGCGGTTCGCTGATTTCCAGGACATTGTCGTCATTCAGTGACCTGTCCCGTGTATCACGGTCCTGCGAATTCATCAAGGAATGCATTGCGGAGTGAAGTATCGAGTCACGCCATATTTCGCTATCAGGATTCTGTGTGATGGTTACATCGCCCGGCTCAGGGCTGTTTAGTCATCAGCGCTTTCTGACAGTGCTGAGATTTCAACCTGTTGCAGTAAAAATGAGTAGATATAAGGCAAGTGTGCTGCCAAACCCATCTTTTACGGGGTGAAGGTAGATTTCGTTTGAAGGGTATCTGGTGTCCCCTGCAGACATCTACTTGACGAGGCAGGGGATTGATTGGAATGGTGTTTTTTAGATGTGAAAAATATTTTACCCGCTATTTTACCCATTGGCGCGGCTTAAGAGCTTATTTTTGAATTCACAATGGTCACGATATAACCATCTTGCTCGTCCGTGGATAACTTTGGCTTTTGGCAGGTCGCCGGACTTAATCCGGTCGTAGATGAAGGTTTTACCGAAGCCAGTATCGGCCATGATGAATTTCAAATCAACCAGTGAATCAGGCTGTAGTTCATGTTGCATGAGTGCTATCTCCGAATAGGGAATCGAACCTGCAAATCAGGCAATAAAAAACCGCCATCAGGCGGCTTGGTGTTCTTTCAGTTCTTCAATTCGAATATTGGTTACGTCTGCATGCGCTATCTGCGCCCATATCATCCAGTGGTTATGGCAGTCGTTGATGTCCTCTGCTTCGATAACCCTGTCGAATGGCTCTCCATTCCATTCACCTGTGACTCGGAAGTGCATTTATCATCTCCATAAAACAAAACCCGCCGTAGCGAGTTCAGATAAAATAAATCCCCGCGAGTGCGAGGATTGTTATTCACATTTGACGGCAAGTTGCAGGTTAGCCATTACCGCACCTCCAGTCTCCATACCGCCTGACCAATCCGGCTGGCATATGTATCTTTGGATACTGCTCCGTCTTTAGCCAGCTCCATAAGAATTTTGCGCAAATCTGCCGAACGCCATTCTTCATCAGGAAATTCCTTCTCCATTGCCAACCGCAAATTCCAGGTTGCCATCCTGAATGGATATTCCCCGCCGAGAGCTTTATCTTGCAGGGCAGCCCGGGAACGCATCACCTGCAAAACCTTCTCTTTTACATCCATCACTTCACCTCCTGCTGTGGTGCTGCTGGCATTTCACGCCAGTGCGTAACTGAGTGCGGATCCGGATATTCGGTGCCATCATCCCAGCGATTGCCATTCCACATTGCAGACCACATCTCACCGTCTTCATACATGACCATTACCGGAATTAACTTATCCGGCATTCGATCACTACAGCTTATCCAACTATCCGGAGTTACCGGAACTTGCGGAATGGCTGTCTGCTCTCGAACGTCATTAGGCGCTATAGGTTCTGCTGCCAACTGACTGGCATATTTGTTAATGGTAACGATAAGCTCTTGCTCAGCCTCATCCAGACAATCACCGATACCTCGCCTGTCACCGTCAAAATCATCGAAATCGGCACGAATCTTGGCAACCTTCTGGATTGCGGACAACACCTCACTAGGAATTACCGGATAGTTGGTTGACGTTTCCGCGATTTCACGAAAATTATTGGTTGACGAATTCTTGTTTTCCCGAAAGTTTCCGGACTGAAGCATGGCTGCGCGATAGGCGTTCCAGCCGACAGCTTTTCCGTGTTCAAACGCGCTGTCAAAGTCATCATCCATTTCCATCGCATCAGGCACAGATACCGTCTCTGGAGGAGCGGCGTAAAGCGGAGTTACGGTAATTTCGTACTCGTTTATATCCTCGTCGCTGATATTTGCGAAATAGCGAAGGATGCCTTTCTCTCCACGACTACGAGCGTCAGAGTCCTGAATGATATACGCCACAGGCTCTGCTTCCAGCGATTCCAGCGTAATCCGTGCAAGTTCCATTTGTTCACCACGGGTAAGCCCGTTTTCAAGCGGATTTTTAATGAACAATTCAATACGTTCTTTGGTAATAGTGGTCATGTGTTAATCCTCAAAACTTTATGCCCGGGCGCAAAAGTACGTGTTTTGTCTTTGCTTATTCGCCACCCGTCTTTACGGGCCTCTTTTGCACAACCAGACCATGACGTACCGATATACTCACCGAAGTCTGGCACTGGATATACACCTTCCGTACACTGGCGGCAGTCACAATAGAGATGCATGGTGTAACTTGCGGCAATAGCCATATCAGTCTCCTTTGATGCCAGTGTTTACAACCTGACAAGCCTCTTTGAGCACCCAGTAAACAGCGTCTTTCCATGCTCCGGTTTCGGCTGGCGGATTCTCACGTTTTACCTGCTCATAGAAGCGCACTGCTTTAACCAGTCCTTCCGGCACTACTGGCGATGGCTGTTTAGCTTCTAAATCAGCAATTCTGTCAACCACGGCATCGACAGCATCTGAAAAACTGAAACAGTTACTCCACTCAGACCTATCCCCGGTTGCTGCAAAGTACATATCAGCTAAAGCATACTCAGCATGGTCACGCTCGTTGATGAGTTGCTCTTCGCTTTTCTCCAGTTCAGCAATACGCTTACTCCCATCCGAGATAACGCCCTCGTAATACTCACGCTGCTCGTTGAGTTTTGATTCAAGTTCACCGAACTTACGGACAAGATATTCAGCGTTTGTTTCGTTAACCTTTAAATCTCGTGGGATGCATTTACCTTTCAGAAATCCATCCATCTCAATTAGTGTCATTTGTTTCATTTTTTTCCACTCCGCCACATCGCATTCAGATATTTGTTTTGATTCACTGATGGAAAAGAATTTCTCTTAAGCAATTCCTCTCTCGATGGCATTGGCTTTACGCGTTGGCGAATAATCATTTCTGCCGGAAGAATGCCGGGATTGTATGCAAGTCCTCTCATGATTTACTCTCCGCGAACTGGTCAACAGCCGTGCTAAGTGATACACCTAAAGTCTCGATATGCTGCTGAATATCCTGTAGTGTCTGCGCCTGAGATAACAGGATTTCACGGTTGCATAACTCTTTAACCAGATGCTCAAACTTGCTGTAATAACCGATACGACTTAGTGTTTCTTTCCCTGCATTCTCGCCTTCTTTGATAATTCCTCTTTCACTAAGAATCAGGTCGTGTTTGGTTCCGGTAATAACGTATTTTCCAAGGTCGATGTTTAGCTTCATTGTTAATTACTCCATGTTAATTTATTCGTATGCCTGCTCTTTCTTCATCGAGTTTTTTTAGCTTGTATCGCATAGCTCTTACTGAATAAATTGAGCGGCAGGTTGCAATTGCTATTTCTTCTGCGGAGAACTTACCGAAAAGTGATACTTCGGCTCTTGTCCATCGTCTTCCACGAAGTCGGCTAACAATGTCAGCGCCAATCCTTGTTGCTTTCGCCATTACTGCTTTTTCAGTCCTTTCCAGTTTTTCTGCGATAACTTCAACTGGCATTGTCGCCGCTACCTCGCGCAAGAAATCTACTTCCCATTTCTCCCATGGAGTCTTTTTCATAGGCGATACCGTTATTTGATAAGAAGTGAAGGTTTCCCAACTTTGAGTTGAGCGCCGGGGATATTTATTCCTGCTTTTAGTTGGTGTTTGATTGCCAGTTTGTCGGCTTTAATTGTCGTTTCAAACTCAACGTATTCAGGAGGAAGGGCGCTTGAGTCGATGATTTCTACAGTTTCTGACGGTTTGCGGATTGTTACCTGGTGAATACCTGCTCTAATCTTTTTCTTGCCAACCATTTCAAGCGATGAGGCTATATATGCCATAATGCTGTCAATCTTATTTTGAATTACTGCGGCTCGCTCATTCAGTGACTTTGCCTCTTCCTTGAGGCGTTCAGCATAACCAGATTCATTTTTAATAATGGCAAGAAGTTGCTCTATTTTATCGGTAAATTCTCCTTCCATGCCTTCTATTGTGTCAGCAATCATCTCTGGTTCTAAATCTGAATCCATCAATTTTGCGTATTCATTGGCAATTTCATACAGTTTGCTCACTGGCAACCTCCAGTTTCGCTTTGCATTCTGCATAAATGGCTTGTACGTTCTGCTGCAATTTCATCCCAGATGTCAGGCGATATGCTTCTGCAAAATATCGCTTCAAATCATCCATGTTTTCTGCCTGAGCCATTTCATCACAAAGAAGTTGTGCTTTTTCCATAATTTCCTGCTGGCGTTTCCGTTCATCTTCGCGGATATCTTCCTCTGATTTGTGCGGCATAACTGGTTCAGTCCACACACCTTCTTCTTCGTTTAGTACGTGAATAGCACTATCAAGACGTGATGCCTTAGGCCAATACTTGCTTGCACGCTTTACGACCGTCTTTCGCGCCATCTCATTCCAGTGATTTACCCATGGTCCTTTATCGCTGAATGCCGCCTTGCTTGTTTTCCTTACAGCCTCAATTTCAGCCAGACTCATCTCTTCCGTTAGATAATCACCTGCTGGCGTCTTAACTGTGCAGTAAACGCCAACGATATCACCACGATCACCGAAGGCGTTGTATTTATGGGTTGGTGCTTTATCAAGCCCGTTTGACTCATAGGTATCGTTAGCATGAACAAGTTTTGCCTGACCCCATGAGATAACACCAGACTCCATTGCAATATGGAGCAATCCCATATAACTGATATCAAGGCACACCATGCCGTCGCGCGGAACCAGATAAGCCAGTTTGCTAGCCGGGTTTAAGGTGATGCCGATCGCCGCAACATTGATGATGGCGTTCTGTGCGCTGGTTGGATTTGCCAGTGCCGTTTTAGCCAGGTAATCATTTTTCTGGAAATACTGAATTGCAAACTGGCTTTCCTTAGCCCATGTCACCGTCTGTTCAGTCAATGCTCCGCAGAATAACTGCTCCTGCTGTTTAACGAATTCAACGATATTGCTCATGCTGCTTCTCCATAAATGTGTCTGCGTTTGAATATTGCGAAGGCATATTCAGCCTTAACTCTTTCGGTTATTGCATCCCAGAACCATTCAGCGGCTTTTTCCTGATAGTTACAGTCATCATCTTCCAGCCAGTCGATAGCGTCCTTAGTGTGTTCATCTGGTTTATATGAGCGAAGCATTTCGCTTATTGGGTCGCAACGTTTGCAGAGGCGATCAACTTCACTGTTGATTCGCTCGTAATCTTCATCAGTAAAACTTGCGATTATTTGCGATATTTCACGCTTATCATTCAGAGTCAGAATCATCATCTTTCTCCTGTTCTTTGTGCTGATTGAGCATTTTGTTCATCTGACTAATGAATTCTTCGTCTGACCAGTTATCTGTAAAACTCATGGACGGCCTTGTTGTTTCAAAATATCCCAAAGCTTTTCGAGCAAGCTTTTCATTCTTGGTTGTTTAAAGTCTGCTCCGGTTAAAATATTTTTTCGTGAATGCTGTACCGATAAAATCGGGTTGAAAGGGCGAACCGATGCCGCCCCTGCAATAGCGAACTGTTGCATAGGATGCTCCTTCTGTTTGATTGCATAACGAAAACGCCTCGAGTGAAGCGTTATTGGTATGCGGTAAAGCCGCCAACAGGCGGCTATTTGCTATTGATTCTTTTCAAGAACATCAATGATGTCGTCCGGGTTGTCTCCGTTGTCTTCACAAAATGCTTCGAATTCAGCCCATTTCGCGCTGATAAAATCAATTACTCTCATTAATTCGTATTCCATATTTTTCTCCAGACCAAAAGAATGCCGCCCATATAGAGCGGCAAGACTATCAAGGAATGATTTCCAATAATCAGAACAAGTCGGCTCCTGTTTAGTTACGAGCGACATTGCTCCGTGTATTCACTCGTTGGAATGAATACACAGTGCTTACTCGTACTAATAAAATACCCAATTTTCTGTTTCTTGGTTGTGCCCAAAGTTATATTCAATATCTGGTGTTGATGTATCAATATTCTTCATCCCATCAACAAGAGTTGATACAACAGCCAAATCTTGTTTGATTCTCATTAAATGGTATTTCTTCCGGCGCAATAAACTTTCAATGGCAAGTTTCTTCGTTGGGAATGCAAAAGATCTTTCTGCATTTTTTGCTACTTTCTTAATTGCATATCTATTTCTCCTTTGTTTCCATTCCTGTAACCACTGATTTGGTGCTGGTTTAAAATTAACAATCCAATGCGCAGGAACCAACCATGCATAATGCTCTGTCTGATGAAAAGCTATATATTGAAGTGCGAATATTTTTATCCCATCTTCTTCAACTGTCGCCTGGAATCTCCAGAAAACAGGCATTCCATCATGTTCAGTTTCTGATTCAGGAAAAGGTACGCTCCATGATTTTGTCATATCTCACCTCAAATAAGTGGTTTGCTGCCTAATTTCATTTTCTGGCGACCAACACAAGTCACACCCATTTCACTGCGCGGCTTGCGGTAGTAAATACGGTTCTGTTTACGCTCGACTTCTTCTGCCTTCTTGCAGCGAAGGCTTCCGAGTGATGCTGCTTTATCTGCTCTGACGCAACCAGAGAGCTTTAGCGCAATTTTTCGCGCCAGTCGCTGCTCTTGCATTGCCTGTTCACGTTGAGTCTGTCTGCGTGCTCTGCGGCGATTTCTGGCGTTATCGTCAGCCAGATATGTAATGACTACTGTCATGTTGACCTCCGATGATTGACTTTGGTGATTGGATGGCCGGTGCTGAATTCCGGCTTACTGGTTAGAGCGCCCGCACTACCAGTGACGCTGTCTTGAGGCGCAGATTGGTTACTGCTTGCCATGAGCGCTGTTTATACATTGGTCGAGCATCAGCCTGCTCATTCATCCAATCCCAAAGCCAACTACTCTTTGGTTCCCGCATTTCGGCGGGACAATCACATCAATGTTAAAGAGCCTGCCAATCTGTTCCGTTTGGCTTCCAGCGTCCTGCTGATGGCTAAAGAATACTGTAGGTATTTTATTGTGTAAATACCCAAGGTATTTGTTTTTGGTGAAATAATGATAAGCAAATGAATACAAAGGATATTTATTTTTTCGCTGTCTGCTTGTTCAGTGATTTTTATGCGGGATATGTGAAGTGGATCCCGATAGCTATTGCTGCCGGGATTATGGGTTAGTCAGCGAAGGTTAAGACGAGAATTACCTTAATGATGTCTGCTACAACAGACACGGCCATAGATAAACCAAAGACGATCCAAGCCACAGTGATGTCTTCACTACCATCGTATAGAGTTCCGTAATCACTGGTGTAAGGCGTAAATGTCGCGCCTTGATACAATAGGTATAAGCTTGATCCATAGAGGATAAATGCAGATATCCCTTGTATTGCTATGATCACAAGAATCATGAAACGAGCTGATCTATGCGCCCAAGCCTGGCTTATTTTTTCTGATAGAGATTTCGCAATAAAAGCATGCGCTAAGCCGTAAATTGTCGAGATTGCCAACATCCCAAAAAAGCTTGCTATAGCGGTTCCAACCATAATCGCCCCTTGCGTGATCAAACCAGCCTTAGTTTTGTCTCAATTGCAACGCCTATAATCTTGCAGTTTCCATTGATTGGCACGAGAGGCCATGCAGGATTAAGTCCCTTGAGGTATTTATTTCCGCCGTCGATTATCAGCTTCTTGAATGTTGCTTCGTTAGAGTCAGAAAGTTTTGCTATGACCAAGCTGCCGTTGATCGCCTCCCTTCCGGTATCGAAAAGAACGAATGTTCCCTCTGGAATGCTTAACCCAACCGGTGCCGTCATTGAATCACCTTCCACTTTAAGCCAAAACGCATTACCTTGAATATGCGCGTCAGACTCAAGCCAAACATCTATGTCTTTAATGGTGTATGGTTCGCATGCTTCACACCACGAGCCAGCCTGGATACTGCTTAACACCGGATACCTCTTTCCTGCTCTGTATTCCCCTGCATACCTTACGTTGGCATCGCTCTTAAGGCTTTCTGCCTGTTCTGCAACCTTGGCAGCAATTGACTGGCTAAAATCAGCAATTGAGACTTGCAACAATCGTGCAAAACCAGATGCAACCTCAACGTTTAGCGCGTTTCTGCCATTAAGATAATGCCCTACCGCTCCTTGGGTGATACCCAGTTCATCAGCGATTGAGTATTGGGTTATTCCCAATTCTTTCTTTTTTGACTCATACAAAGCCTTAAGCCGCTTAGCGTCTTCGAGCTGTTCTGTCGTCAGTGATTTTTTATTTTCCATAGCCTAATTCTAATAGCTAAGGTACTTAAACTAAAAATACCCTGAGTATTGATTGCTTTGAATACCTGTAGTATTCTTTGTTCATGGTTAATAACGGAGAGTGCATATGATTCGAATGACACTTGCCGATTACGCCAAAATCCATGGACAGGCTAAAGCAGCCAGTGACTTTGGTGTAATCCAGTGCGCTATCAGCAAGGCCATTCTGGCAGGCCGTAACATCATGGTTACGGTAAAGCCTGATGGCAGTGTGATTGGAGAGGAAGTTCGTCCTTTCCCAAGCAACAAGAAAAACAAATAGTAACACCGCTCTTTAACAGTCATGGTCATCATTCCCGCCGAAATGCGGGAATACAACGCGCATAAGTTGATGCGCATAACTTCTTATTTGTTAAGGAAATACTTACATATGGTTCGTGCAAACAAACGCAACGAGGCTCTACGAATAGAGAGTGCGTTGCTTAACAAAATCGCAATGCTTGGAACTGAGAAGACAGCGGAAGCTGTGGGAGTTGATAAGTCGCAGATCAGCAGGTGGAAGAGGGATTGGATTCCAAAGTTCTCAATGCTGCTTGCTGTTCTTGAATGGGGTGTCGTCGACGACGACATGGCTCGATTGGCACGACAAGTTGCTTCGATTCTCACCAATAAAAAACGCCCGGCGGCAACCGAGCGTTCTGATCAAATCCAGATGGAGTTCTGAGGTCATTACTGGATCAATCCACAGGAGTCATTATGACAAATACAGCAAAAATACTCAACTTCGGCAGAGGTAACTTTGCCGAACAGGAGCTAAGAGTGGCTGATATCGATGATGGTTACACCAGATTCGCTAACGAGCTGCTGGAAGCTATCGCAAGTGCCGATTTAACCGCTCGCCAGTTGAAAGTTATGCTGGCCTACGTCCGGAAAACATATGGCTTCAATAAGAAAACAGATCGAATAGCCGATGAGCAAATTGCTCAGTTAACAGGACTGTCAAGGCAGAATGTTAACAAGGCTAAAAAAGAACTGATTTCAATGAATTGCCTGTTTATGGATGGAAATAAAATCGGTGTAAACAGGGAGGTATCTGCGTGGCAATTCAGCAAGTGTCTCCAAGTTAGCAACTTTGTCTCGAAGTTAGAGACAAAAAATGTCTCCAAATTAGAGACACTCAATGTCTCGAAGTTAGAGACACACAAAAGACATTCTTTAAAGACAAAAGAAAATATTAATAAACCCCCTATATCCCCCAAAAAAGTTTCTCAGAAGTTCGACCCGCTAGAAACAGAGTTACCTGATTGGTTATCAGCAGAAACATGGTTGTCGTGGGTTACCTATCGCAAGGAGATAGGTAAGTCGATCAAGTCTAAGCAAAGTGTCACTCAGGCTATCAACGTTCTAAGCAGAAGTCTGGAGAAGGGATATACACCTGAAGAAATTATAAACCAGAGCATCGCCAGTGGTTGGCAGGGGATTTTTGAGCCCAAGACTCCAAAGGGGAAACCTCAACCGAGGCCGCAGCATCGAGCTATGCAGGAAAACTTTGCCGCCAAAGATTACGGACAAACTGAAATGCCTTCATGGGCGCAGGAGTGAATATGAATACGACAAATGGTTACAACCTGGCACTGCAAAGGCAACTTGTAGACTCAAAAATCAATGACATTTCTGATCTGAAACAGAAACTTGAGTTTAGCAAAATTGGATCAGCATCAGATGGAATGTCAGTTACCAGCACAGTGGAAGAGTGCGAGAAACACGGTAAATATACTTCCTATGAGAAATATCTGACCATCTCAGGAAAAAGAATTACTTCAAGTAAATCTGAGTGCCCACAGTGCCTTGAGGAGAAAATTCGTAAGAAAGAGATTGAACGTGAGCAGGCAGAACAAAGAGCAAGACAATCAAAAATTGAATACTTGTTGAATTCTCTCAATATTCCAGAGAGGTTCAAAAATTGCACTCTTCAGAATTATGAGCCTGTTAACGATGATGCAAAGCGAGTTCTTAAGGTATGCCAGGCATATGCCAGTAAGTGGCCTGAACGCCTTCAAAAAGGTGGCGGACTGGTCATGTGTGGTAAGCCTGGAACTGGAAAGAACCATCTTGCACTGGCTATCGCTAGGCACGCCATTATCGAGCATCAAAGCTCTGTGATATTTACCACTGCGTTGAAAATTGCCAGAGAGTACAAATCAACATGGTCTAAGGCCGCAACCAGAACTGAAGAAGAAGTCATTAGGCAATTTACGCATCCTGACTTGTTAATAATCGATGAGGTTGGCGTGCAGTTCGGCAGTGATGCTGAAAAGCTAATCATGTTCGAAATTATCAACACCAGATATGAATACATGAAGCCAACAATCCTGATTAGTAATCAGAGCAAAGATGAACTTTCGGCATTCATTGGTGAGCGTGTTATTGACAGAATGAATGATGGCGGCGGGTGCACTCTTGCGTTTACATGGGATAGTTACAGGAGCAGATCGTGACTGGAAAAGAAATCATCCTGGAATATCTGAAAACTCATGAACAATTCTCCCCACATGAATTAGCACTGATCACAGGAATACCAAATAACAGAATCGCTCAAGCAGCAAGGCATATGGTGAAACAAGGGCATTTGAGTGTTGTTGAGCGTAAGTGGAAGACGGTTATTTATGCAAAACGCAAAGTGAAGAAGGAGCCAATTAAAAGAAATCCAGATGGTACGGGGTGGGGATGTGCAAATCCAATGACGGCGTTTATTAATAGGGCGCTTATGGAGGTAAGGCAATGACCATCTACATCACTGAGCTAATAACAGGCCTGCTGGTAATCGCAGGCCTTTTTATTTGGGGGAGAGTAAATCGTGGCTGAGTTGATTTTCTCTGCATTGAGGCTTCTCGGTGCTCTGTGGATGGTGGCGACGTTCATTGTGGTTGCTGGCTGTTTTGTCCGGTTGGTAGGCGAAGGTAAAGACCTGGGGAATATGCTTTTAGGTAGCATTTTCCTGTGGGGGATTATCGGTGTTATGCCTGTCGCTGTAGCAAAAATGGCGTGGCGTTTTGTGAGTTGAACTGAGGGTAAGTATCGATGGACGAATCAAGAAAGCAGTTTGAAGAATGGTTTGAAAATTACACCGGATGTGATCCTAAAAATAAAATATACGCCAATATGGTTGAGATGTATTGGCAAGCGTGGCAGGCATCGCGAGCAGCTATTGAACTGGATATCGACTGGCCCGAATCGAATGACGACTTTTGGAAAGATGGTGAAGAAGGTGCTTATGCGATGGGGCATGAGGATGGGAAGGACAAAACGGTAATTGCAGTAATGAAAGCTATCAGAGCCGCTGGAATTAAAGAGAAGAATTTCGATGAAGCAAACAATCTTCCTCCGAACTAAGCAACAACAGCAAGCTGCAATAAATGCCATCCTCGCAACACCACTCGATAAAGACAAGCCAGTCACCATCCGCATTACTGACTACAAGCGCAACCTTGACCAGAACGCAAAATTTCACGCGATGGTCGCAGATATCGCTAGGCAAGTTAAGTGGCGCGATAAATGGTTAAAACCGGAACAATGGAAGGTTTTGTTGATCAGCGGTCATGCAGTGGCTACAAAGCAGGAAGCTGATGTTTTGCCCGGCCTTGAAGGCGAATACGTCAACATTCGCGAAAGTAGCGCGCAGATGAGTGTGAAGCGTATGGCAAGTCTGATTGAGTACACGACAGCATGGGCTATTGGTCAGGGCGTCAGATTTACCGACAGGAGGTACGAATGAGACGACAGCGACGAAGTATCACCGACATAATCTGTGAAAACTGCAAATACCTTCCAACGAAACGCTCCAGAAATAAACGCAAGCCAATCCCGAAAGAATCTGACGTAAAAACCTTCAACTACACGGCTCACCTGTGGGATATCCGGTGGCTAAGACATCGTGCGAGGAAATGACAATGGATTATTCACAGTTAAGTGATTTTGAAATTAACGTGGCGGTATTCGAAGCCATTCATAACGGATCACCGGATTACAAAGAAGGTGAGAATGGCGCGATGGTGTTTATCTCATTTGAGGGAGACATTGTAAACGGAGACGCAGTTGAAGTAGAAGTTGAGCGCGGATCATTTAACCCATGCGTAAACCCAGCAGACGCATGGCCGATTATTGAAAAATACAGGATTAGCATTATCAATCTCGATGAAGACGAGTGGGGTGCACGCGGTGCGGCCTACTGTAAATCTAAGCGAGCTATACATGAAAATCCCCTCCGCGCCGCCATGATTGTCTTTCTCATGATGCAGAGAATCCAATAATGCTTAGCCCATCCCAATCCATTCAATACCAGAAAGAAAGCGTCGAGCGGGCTTTAACGTGCGCTAACTGCGGTCAGAAGCTGCATGTGCTGGAAGTTCACGTGTGCGCCGATTGCTGCGCAGAACTGATGAGCGATCCGAATAGCTCAATGTACGAGGAAGAAGACGATGGTGATTAGCCGATACGGACAAATAACGTTTAAACATTTTCAAGACAATCCAACATGGGCTGCTGCGGCTGGATATGACTTTAATTATTTTGATTGTCTGTCAGTCGCATGTATTGCAACTACCAATGTTGCTAACAACATAATCGATGAATTCTTGGATTTTCCAGACTATCAGGTCAGAGAGTTGCCTGCATTTTTTGTGAAAGTATCTGTTGCTACAGCTCTGTTATTTATTTTGTTATTCGCATATCCATTGCTTGCCGTATTTGTTTATGTGAGATGCAAACACTCACAAAAGGAATACAGCGGAGAGCATACCGATATTACCAGCCAAAATATGCGAGTGTGGTTGAGGAGATGCCAAGAGAAATGGGGGAGACGTCATGGCTAACCTACGCAAAGAAGCGCGCGGCAGAGAATGCCAGGTACGTATTTACGGCGTATGCAATGGTAATCCTGAAACTACAGTTCTGGCACATTACCGGATGGCTGGAATTTGCGGAACGGGAATGAAACCTGACGACCTGATCGGCGCATGGGCTTGTAGTGACTGCCACGCGGAGATCGACCGACGCACAAGGATTCTCGACAACAAAGACGCCAGACTTTACCACCTCGAAGGCGTGATAAGGACGCAGGCGATACTGCTGAAGGAGGGGAAGATTAAGCCATGAACGAATATCAGTTTGTGCTTCCATACCCGCCGTCGGTGAATACCTACTGGCGAAGACGGGGAAGCCAATACTACATCAGCGATAAAGGCCAGAAATACCGAAAAGACGTTCAGCAAATCATCCGCCAACTTAAGTTAGACATTTTCACCAAATCACGACTCCGCATCAAAGTCATCGCAGACGTTCCAGACTCCCGCCGCCGCGACCTCGATAACATCCTGAAAGGTTTACTCGACTCCCTTATCCACGCCGGATTTGCGGAAGACGACGAGCAATTCGATGACATTCGCGTAATTCGTGGTGTGAAAGTACCAGGCGGACGGCTTGGAATAAAAATCACCGAACTGGAGAACGTATGAACGCCACAATTCAAACGATACCAGAGCTTCTTATCCAGACACGAGGCAATCAGACCGAAGTGGCGAGGATGCTTTCCTGCGCAAGAGGAACAGTGCTCAAGTACAACCGAGACAGCAAAGGCGAGCGTCACGTAATAGTTAACGGCGTCCTGATGGTCAAACAGGGCAAGAGGGGAAGACCATGAGACTCGAAAGCGTAGCTAAATTTCATTCGCCAAAAAGCCCGATGATGAGCGACTCACCACGGGCTACGGCTTCTGACTCTCTTTCCGGTACTGATGTGATGGCTGCTATGGGGATGGCGCAATCACAAGCCGGATTCGGAATGGCTGCATTCTGTGGTAAGCACGAACTCAGCCAGAATGACAAACAAAAGGCTATCAACTATCTGATGCAATTTGCACACAAGGTATCGGGGAAATACCGTGGTGTGGCAAAGCTCGAAGGAAATACTAAGGCAAAGGTGCTGCAAGTGCTCGCAACATTCGCTTATGCGGATTATTGCCGTAGTGCCGCGACACCGGGCGCAAGATGCAGAGATTGCCACGGTACTGGCCGGGCCGTTGATATTGCCAAAACAGAGCAGTGGGGGAGAGTTGTCGAGAAAGAGTGCGGAAGATGCAAAGGCGTCGGTTATTCAAGAATGCCAGCAAGCGCTGCATATCGCGCTGTGACGATGCTAGTACCAAACCTTACCCAACCCACCTGGTCACGCACTGTTAAGCCGCTGTATGACGCTCTGGTGGTGCAATGCCACAAAGAAGAGTCAATCGCAGACAGCATTTTGAACGCGGTCACACGTTAGCAGCATGATTGCCACGGATGGCAACATATTAACGGCATAATATTGACTTTTTGAATAAAGTTGGGTAAATTTGACCCAAGAATGGCAGATTTATATCCGTTCACATTCTTTCAGCTTTTACCCACCTCATCTTTAAGTTCTAAGCGCACTGACATGCGCATCATAAACTCGAGAGCACATAGGAATAGAGCCTGAGAAATATCGCTTTTGGCGACTTCTCTCGTGGTGATATTTCTATGTCAGCAGGCTCTAATATCTATGTGGTTCGCCTATGTTAAAACGTGAAGATGCATTGAGACTTTTTAATTACAATCCAGATACTGGAATTCTTACATGGAAGAATCCACCTCGGTCCTCTAGATTTATCTATGGCGCTGTTGTTGGCTATAAAACAAATGGATATCTGCAGGTAAAACTTTATGGAATGCGGCTATATGTCCATAGAATTGCATGGCTGATGGTTTACAATGATTGGCCAACCGATGTTATTGACCATATTAATGGTGATAGGTCTGATAACCGGATAGCCAATCTTCGTGTTGTTACTAACACTCAAAACTCATGGAACAGCAAGATGAGGAAAAACAATTCATCTGGTGTGAAGGGGGTGACTTTTAATTCTGCTGCAAACAAGTGGGTTGGAAGAATTAGAGTTAATGGTAAAAGGATTCATGTAGGGTGTTTTGACGATATCGAGGAGGCTAGAAAGGCAATGGAAAATGCCAGGATAAAATATCATGGTGAATTCTCCAGTATGGGATAGATGGGTTAATTCGCTCGTTGTGGTAGTGAGATAAAAAGAGGCGGCGCTTACTACCGATTCCGCCTAGTTGGTCACTTCGACGTATCGTCTGGAACTCCAACCATCGCGGGCTGAGAGGTCTGCAAAATGCAATCCCGAAACAGTTCGCAGGTAATAGTTAGAGCCTGCATAACGGTTTCGGGATTTTTTATATCTGTGCAACAGGTAAGAGCATTCTCCCTTATGGGGCTTGGCTTAAATGCACTGAGTGCTCTTATCGTTGTGGCAGCACAACGATAGTTTTCGTCAGAGTTGGCGACTTTGCGGGTTTTTAGAAACTGACCACAAAGATAAATGCAAACGATGATTTGATGTTGATGGCGGCCTAAGAAACCAAAATCACGGGGTCTTCCGACTCCCCGCTACCAAATTCGGCGCACTGGCCCGGTGTGATTAATAATGGGCACCCATTCAAACGTACCCTCGGCAGGTTCGATTCCTGACTAGACCCAGATGGCGACGGGGAGGGTCCAATTGAGTGGGTAACAACGGGCATGTCGCCTTAGTAAATCCCTCAAGGGTGCGACGCATAGACCGGTACTAGCGTCGCCGTTAGCTCCACGAAACGGAGCGCACAACAGGTAAGAGTATTTGTAGAGTTCGACTCTCTACCGTGGGCTTTTTCCCGCGATGCGAGCCATAAATGCTCTTTCCGTTGTGCTGAATTAAGCGAATGCCGGAAGCAGAACCGGATCACCAAATGCGTACAGGCGTCATCGCCGCCCAGCAACAGCACAACCCAAACTGAGCCGTAGCCACTGGTTATCCTGAACTCATCAGTGATAGTTACGCTGCGGCCTTCTACACATGACCTTCGTGAAAGCGGGTGGCAAGAAGTTGCGCTAACAACCTCCTGCCGTTTTGCCCGTGCATATCGGTCACGAACAAATCTGATTACTAAACACAGTAGCCTGGATTTGTTCTATCAGTAATCGACCTTATTCCTAATTAAATAGAGCAAATCCCCTTATTGGGGGTAAGACATGAAGATGCCAGAAAAACATGACCTGTTAGCCGCCATTCTCGCGGCAAAGGAACAAGGCATCGGGGCAATCCTTGCGTTTGCAATGGCGTACCTTCGCGGCAGATATAATGGCGGTGCGTTTACAAAAACAGTAATCGACGCAACGATGTGCGCCATTATCGCCTGGTTCATTCGTGACCTTCTCGACTTCGCCGGACTAAGTAGCAATCTCGCTTATATAACGAGCGTGTTCATCGGCTACATCGGTACTGACTCGATTGGTTCGCTTATCAAACGCTTCGCTGCTAAAAAAGCCGGAGTAGAAGATGGTGGAAATCAATAATCAACGTAAGGCGTTCCTCGATATGCTGGCGTGGTCAGAGGGAACAGATAACGGACGACAGAAAACCAGAAATCATGGTTATGACGTCATTGTTGGCGGAGAGCTATTCACTGATTACTCCGATCACCCTCGCAAACTTGTCACGCTAAACCCCAAACTCAAATCAACAGCAGCCGGACGTTACCAGCTTCTTTCCCGTTGGTGGGATGCCTATCGCAAGCAGCTCGGACTGAAAGACTTCTCTCCGAAAAGCCAGGACGCTGTGGCACTGCAACAGATTAAAGAGCGTGGCGCTTTACCGATGATTGATCGCGGTGATATCCGTCAGGCAATTGACCGTTGCAGCAATATCTGGGCTTCACTGCCTGGCGCTGGTTATGGTCAGTTCGAGCATAAGGCTGACAGCCTGATTGCAAAATTCAAAGAAGCAGGCGGAACGGTCAGAGAGATTGAGGTATGAGCAGAGTCACCGCGATTATCTCCGCTCTGATTATCTGCATCGTCGTCTGTCTGTCATGGGCTGTTAATCATTACCGTGATAACGCCATCGCCTACAAAGACCAGCGCGATAAAGCCACATCCATCATCGCTGACATGCAGAAGCGTCAACGTGATGTAGCAGAACTCGACGCCAGATACACAAAGGAGCTTGCTGATGCTAACGCGACTATCGAAAGTCTCCGTGCTGATGTTTCTGCTGGTCGTAAGCGCCTGCAAGTCTCCGCAACCTGTGCAAAGTCAACGACCGGAGCCAGCAGCATGGGCGATGGAGAAAGCCCAAGACTTACAGCAGATGCTGAACTCAATTATTACCGTCTCAGAAGTGGAATCGACAGGATAACCGCGCAGGTTAACTACCTGCAGGAGTACATCAGGACGCAATGCCTTCGATGATAGCGATAATTTTACTCATCATCCTTCACATCTGGCTCTGTAGACAGGGTGGTGATCACTTCTGGAGTAAATCCAGATTAAACATCTCATTGCTGATGCTTGATATTGAGCATCTGGCGCGCAGTAAGGGGCTGCGTTGAGATAAGAGCCAGTCATTACAAACACCAGGATTTAGCCTCGCATTCGCGGGGTTTTTTATTCCCAACTCCATAGGTAATTTTATGACCCAGCATATTGGCGTAAAACTGATTAACGCCTTTCCGATGACGAGACAGGCATATAACGATTTTCGTGGCTGGCAGCTTCCTGCCGGAGAAAACGGCGAGGACGAAGGCTATCTGGTTGAATATCTGGATGGCGGAAAACCTAACACCGATCGCTTTGATGGCTACGTTAGCTGGAGTCCAAAAGAAGTATTCGAAAAGGCTTATCGTCCGGTATCAGGACTAAGTTTCGGCCTTGCCATGGAAGCGTTAAAACAGGGCAAAAGTTTGCAGCGGGCAGGATGGAATGGGAAAGACCAGTTTGTTTATCTCGTGAAAGGGGAAAAATTAGCGTCTGCGTTGGGTTATGGCTTTGGCGAATATGTTGGCGAGCCAACTTTCAATGACACGCTTGTATTGAAAAACTCACAGAACCGCCTTGCTACATGGGTTCCATCCATTGGCGACCTGATGGCTGAAGACTGGCAAATCATTTAACCATGTAGTCATTACAAAGCCCATCAACGGGTGGGCTTGATAATGAAACCGGAATTTATTCTAGGCAACCAGTTACGGCAGTACCACGAAACAACCCAAGCCAGTAAGTGGGGAAATAACACTGGCAGCCACTGAAAGATGAACCTCCTGCCTTATGGCAAAAAAGATTCTTTGTGGTGGCGGACTGATGGAAAGACATCCTAATCAAGCAACCACTCCACAGGGTCATAATTATGAACGACCAGCAAATCGAAAAAGAAATCGTTGAGAAAGGCAAAACGGCACCGCGAATCACCCCGCAGCACATCGAAGACGTGATTAAAAGCGAGCATTACTTTACTGCTTATGATGGACGAAATGGTGCCATTTCCAGCAACGAATATTGTGGCAGGGAAAAACCAGAAGAAGGCGATCGTGATTTATCACCATTGAAGTTGCTCACTTTCTGCGTACTGGTGCTGAAGAATGGCTTCACCGTCACCGGAGAGAGTGCCTGTGCAAGCCCGGAAAACTTTGATGCAGAAATTGGTCGGAAGATTGCCCGGCAAAATGCTGTAAACAAAATCTGGATGCTCGAAGGTTACTTGCTGAAGCAGAAGCTAAGCGAACAGTAGTTATTACAAAAGCCATTCCCTACAGAGTGGCTTTGATAATGGCTTATACCCTACACGGGATATCTTAACTGATATCCCTTTTAACGGATAAACGGAGCCAACAATGGCAGAGATTATTCCCATGACTGAAGAACAGAAATTCCAGTTAGAGATTTACAAACTGGTCATGAACCAGAACGCAGCCGCAGAAGAAGCATTTCAGTTCATTGGCACTGACGAGCTGAAGCTTGAGCTATTCAAAATTCACTTCCAGTCAGGTGGCGCTAATTCAGATATCACGACGCGCACTATCGAAGCGGTGCGTAAATCTAAGGAAGCGTTAGACCTGTTCACTACCGGAGCATAAACATGGCGCGCCCAACAAAGTATCAAGAGGCGTATGCCGAACAGGCACGCAAACTGTGCTTGCTGGGCTACACCGATGCAGAGCTTGCTGATTTCTTCGAAGTCAGTGAGTCAACTATTAACAAGTGGAAGCTTGATTATCCTAAGTTTTCGGAGTCCATAAAAAAGGGTAAGGCCGTCGCTGATGCAGAAGTTAGTGATCGTCTTTATCAACGCGCTATGGGCTTCGTGGCTCCAGACATCGATATTCGTGTTATTGAAAACAGAATTGTCGAAACTCCGCTTGAGAAGTATTACCCGCCTGATACAACAGCTGCCATCTTCTGGCTTAAGAACCGACAGAAGGATAAATGGCGCGACAAGGTTGATCACGAGCTAACAGGCAAAGACGGCGGCGCAATTCAGATTGAAACATCACCGATGAGCACTCTATTCGGAAAATGACCACGATTAATCCTATCTTTGAACCGTTCATTGAGGCGCATCGCTACAAAGTCGCCAAAGGCGGTCGAGGTAGCGGTAAGTCATGGGCAATTGCGAGGCTGCTTGTTGAAGCGGCGCGTCGGCAGCCTGTGCGCATACTTTGCGCTCGTGAGCTGCAAAACAGTATCAGCGATTCGGTAATCCGGCTGCTTGAAGATACCATCGAGCGTGAAGGGTATTCGGCTGAGTTTGAAATTCAGCGTTCCATGATTCGTCATCTCGGAACGAATGCTGAGTTCATGTTCTACGGCATCAAAAACAACCCGACGAAGATTAAATCGCTAGAAGGTATTGATATCTGCTGGGTGGAGGAAGCGGAAGCGGTAACGAAGGAATCATGGGATATCCTGATACCAACCATCCGCAAGCCGTTTTCCGAAATATGGGTGAGCTTTAACCCTAAGAACATCCTCGACGATACCTATCAGCGATTCGTTGTAAATCCTCCCGATGATATTTGTCTGCTGACGGTGAACTACACCGACAACCCGCACTTTCCTGAAGTTCTCCGTCTGGAGATGGAAGAGTGTAAACGCAGAAATCCGACACTGTATCGTCACATCTGGCTTGGTGAGCCAGTGAGCGCAAGTGATATGGCAATCATCAAACGTGAATGGCTTGAAGCCGCAACCGATGCGCACAAGAAACTCGGATGGAAGGCGAAAGGCGCTGTTGTCTCTGCGCATGACCCGTCAGATACAGGACCGGATGCTAAAGGTTATGCATCGCGCCACGGTTCGGTAGTTAAGCGCATTGCCGAAGGCCTGCTGATGGACATCAATGAAGGTGCTGACTGGGCAACTTCGCTGGCGATTGAAGACGGCTCTGACCACTACCTGTGGGATGGTGATGGTGTTGGTGCCGGGCTACGCAGACAGACAACGGAAGCGTTCTCCGGCAAGAAAATCACCGCCACGATGTTCAAGGGCAGCGAATCGCCATTCGATGAAGATGCGCCATATCAGGCCGGAGCATGGGCTGATGAAGTCGTACAGGGCGACAATGTTCGCACTATTGGCGATGTATTCCGCAATAAGCGAGCGCAATTCTATTACGCGCTGGCTGACAGGCTGTATCTGACATATCGGGCGGTTGTTCACGGTGAGTATGCAGACCCAGACGACATGCTGAGTTTCGACAAAGAAGCGATAGGCGAGAAGATGCTGGAGAAGCTGTTTGCAGAACTGACGCAGATTCAGCGCAAATTCAATAACAACGGGAAGCTGGAGCTTATGACTAAGGTCGAAATGAAACAGAAGCTCGGGATTCCATCTCCTAACCTGGCTGATGCGCTGATGATGTGTATGCATTGCCCGGAGTCGGCTGCGCAACCCGACTATTCCAGTTACTCAATTCCTTGTGGTGTAGGTTGATATGGCAGAAAAAAAGATGACTGACTGGCATCGCAAGGTGCTGTGCAACTTTGATAATGCCTGGTCAGCAACGCAGGATATGCGTGAGCAGATTATTGAGGCTCAACGTTTCGTCCGGGTATCCGGCGCACAGTGGGAAGGCAGCACAAACGCTGGTTACTCATTTGATGAAGGCAGGTTTGAGCATTACCCGCGCTTTGAACTGAATAAGATTGCCCGTGAATGTGATCGCATCATTGGCGAGTATCGACAGAATCGCATCAGCGTTAAATTCAGGCCGAAGGACGATAAGGCATCGGAAGCGTTAGCCGAAAAAATGAACGGCAAATTCCGCGCTGACTATCAGGAAACATCCGGTGGCGAAGCGTGTGATAACGCATTTGATGATGCCGTAACGGGTGGATTCGGTTGTTTCCGCATGTGTGCCGATTACGAAGATGAAATGGATCCGAGTAACGAGCAGCGACGCATCAGTCTTCTTCCTGTTTACGACCCGGCGACATGCGTCTTCTTCGATCAGGACAGCAAGCAATATGACCGCTCTGATGCTATGTGGGCTATGGAAATGTTCTCCATGACGCCTAAAGCGTTCGAAGCTGAATACCCTGATTCCATCGTTGCAAGTCTTTCTCGTGATGACACTGGCACTCAATATGACTGGTCAACTCCTGATGCTATCTATGTTGGTCGCTACTATGAAGTCCGCATAGAGAAGGTAAAGCTCACGGCGTGGCGCAACCCTGTTAGCGGAGAAACGGCAATCTATGATGAAGAGCAAATCAAAGATATTGTCGACGAGCTAACCGATGGTGCATTCGAACTGATCGGTGAGCGAACGGTGAAGAAACGCCGCGTTTATTGCGGTCTTCTGTCTGGCGCTGAATGGCTGGAAGAACCGAAGCGCATTCCGGGCGAACATATTCCTCTCATCCCGGTATATGGGCGTCGTTCATTTGTTGGTAATCAGGAGCGAATCGAAGGCCACGCAGCAAAAGCGATGGATGCACAGCGTCTTGAGAACCTGATGGTTTCCATGATTGCAGATAACGCTACTCAGGCTGGCGGTGATGGCATTCCTGTAGTTGATGTTGACATGATTCCTGGTCCTCTCGCCACTCATTGGGCGGAGCGCAACAAAAAGCGCCCGGCGTTCCTGCCGATGGTCAGTCTGAAAAACAAAAACGGAGATATTACTGCGCAGGCTCAGGTCAGCAGTTATACGCCTCCGACACAAATGCCTCCAGCTCTTGCCGGGCTATTGCAGTACACCGGAACGGCTATTCAGCAAATTACAGGTGCGTCGCAGCTTGAGAACATGCCGAGCAACGTCGCCACCGATACCGTTGATAGCATCTTTAACCGGATGGATACGCAGTCCTATATCTACATGGACAACATGGCTAAATCCATGCGTCGCGCTGGCGTTGTGTGGCTTTCTATGGCGCGTGAGGTCTATGGCAGTGATACGCCGATGCGTATCGTTAATGAGGACGGCAGCGATGACGTGGCGCTGATGACTGGTGAAGTGGTTGACCGTCAGACAGGGCAGGTTATCGCGCTTAATGACCTTTCGCAGGGCAACTATGAAGTGACTGTCGATGTCGGTCAGTCGTTCGCTACTCGCCGTGATGCAACGGTTAAGTCGTTACTTTCCATGCTGGCACTTATCCCACCAGGAACGCCGAAGCACGACCTTGTATCGTCGATGATTCTCGACAATATGGACGGCGAAGGGATGGACGACCTTAAAGAATACAACCGCAATCAGTTGCTTCTGTCTGGAGTTATCAAGCCGAGAACGCCTGAAGAACAGCAGATGGTTGAACAGGCGAAACAACAACAGGCCAGTCAGCCAGATCCGGCTATGGTTGCAGCGCAAGGTCAGCTTCTTGCAGGTCAGGCTGAATTGCAGAAAGCGCAGAACGAACAGGCAGCCATTCAGGTTAAAGCATTCCAGGCACAGACTGATGCTCAGGTTGCAGCGGCAAACGTTGTGAAAATCCTCGCATCTGCCGATAGCCAGCAGAAATCTGATATCCGCGAGGCTCTGAAACTGCTCGGACAGTTCCAGCAACAGCAAGGAGACAATGCCCGTGCTGATGCAGAGCTTGTCCTGAAAAGTCAGGCACAGGGTCATGCGCAGCGCATGGACATCAGCAGCATCCTGCAAAAATCAACTCAGCAACAACCACAGCAGTAATTAACCCATAACGTGCAATGGCTGTCTTTATGAGGCCTGGCACCCTATTGCCTTCCGATGGGCTGAACATCGAGTAAACAGGGGTAACAAATGGACCAGATGGCAGAAAACACACCAGAAGTTGAAATCGAAACCGACGCGTCAGAGCAGATTCCTGATGATGTCGAACTGGCTGAAGAAGTCGAAACAGAAGATGGCAGTGAGTCCTCCGGCAATGATGCAGAGGAAGCTACTGAAACTGATGACGACGAATCAGAACAGGAATTCTACTTTGGTGACGAAAAGCTGGATTCGCCAACCAGCGAAGATGGCGCAGAGCATGGACTGGTAAAACACCTGCGCAAGACGATTAAAGAGAAAGACCGCGAGCTGAAAGAGCTGATGCGTCAGTCTCAGAAACCAGTCGAGCAGCAGTCGGTAATCACTCAACCACCGCGAATGCCAAAACTGGATGATGAGGACATCGGTTTCGATGAAGAAATCTACCAGCAACGCATGGCTAAGTGGGCAGAGGATAACGGCAAGTACCAGCAACAGGAGATGGCTCGCAAGCAGAAGGAGCAGGAGCTTCAGGCTGCCTATCAAGAGCGATTATCCAAATATCAGCAACGTGTTAAGGCTCTCAAAGTTCCTGGCTATCAGGAAGCAGAACAGGCCGTACTCGAGGAAATCCCCATCGAGACACAAAACGCGATCCTGTTTGAGTCAGAGAAGCCGGAAATCGTTGTTCTGGCGCTCGGTCGCAACGCTGAACTGCGCAAGCAACTGGCAGAAGCTACCAACCCCGTAGCAATTGGTCGTCTGCTGGAACGTATCGAATCGAAGGCCAGAATCATGCCAAAAGCAAAAACCACGGCAGCCACAACCCCGACAGTTAAGGGGAGCAACGGCGCAGTAATCAACAACCTCGACAAATTGAAAGCCAAGGCGCTGGAAACTGGTGACTGGACGCCGTATTTCGCCGCTAAAAAGGCAAAAAAATAACCTATCGGAGCATTAAGCATGGCTAACCAATTAGCAAAAGACCTTGAAATCATGTTCGAAAACTACGTTGAAGGCTTTGAGGCCGCCTGCGTAGTTTCCCGTAACGCTAAAAAATTCCGTCCCGGTGATACAGCAATGCAGCGAGCAGGTGATGTTCTGTATCGTCCGCAGCATTACCACATGAACATTGAGGAAGGCCTAGACCTCAGCGGCAAAACGCCAACAGCACTGGTTCAGCGCCTTGTTCCTTCCGTGTTCAAGGAGCCGAAAAACATTCTGTACACTCTGGATGCGCGTGAAATGCGTGACCCGGAACATAAAACTGAAGCTGGTCGCGCCGCAGGTATGCGCCTTGCTGCACAGATTGACTCTGACCTGATTTCCATGGTTACGCAGCGTGCTACTAACGTGATCACGATGGCTGACTCAACCACAGGTTCACAGGGCCGTGATTTGTGGAACTGTGCGGCAGGTATTGATGCCACTATGACGGCGATTGGTGTACCGCAGGGTATCAACCGTCGCTCTTTCTGGAACCCCTTCAACTACAAAGACCTTGCTGGCGAGCTTGGTCACCGTGCCTATGCTCAGGGCGCAACCCTGACAGCATACGAAAAAGCGCAAATCCCTCCGGTTGCGTCCTTCGATAGCTACAAGACCGATATTTCTGGTCGTGTTCCGAAGGGTACAGCAACTTCCATTACGCTGGCAGCAGCACCTGCGCACAAGGTTGAAGCGAAAGATGCTAACGATATGCCAGTGGATAACCGACAGGGGACCATTACGGTATCTGCTGAAGGTTTGCAGGTTGGCGATGCGTTTACCATCGCAGGGGTGAATTCCGTACACCAGATCACCAAAGATACCACCGGGCAGCCGCAGGTATTCCGCGTTCTGGCAGTTAGCGGAACGACAGTAACTATCTCCCCGAAAATTCTGCCGCCTGACAACGCGGATGTCGCCAGCCGTCCATATGCAAACGTTGATGCTAATGCGGCAAGTAGCGCAGCAATCACCATTCTCAACAAAAATGCCGCACCGGCTAACCTGTTCTGGGCTGATGGTTCTGTTGAACTGATGTACGGCAAACTGGCGTTCCCGACTGGTCAGGGTCCACAGGTAATGACAGCAACCACCGAGCAGGGCGCTACGCTGATCATGTCTTATGCCTTCGACCACATCAAAGGCGTAACCACTGCTCGTTTCACCACTCTGTACGGTTGCTCTGTACTTGTTCCTGAATATACGGGCATCGTTATTGCCGGGCAGTAATTTTGGTGGGGCTTCGGCCCCATTTTTATTGGGAGAAGACAATGGCACGAACAATGCTCTATAAGCCGGGCAACATGATCACCTGTGGTCAGTTTGCTGTCGATTACATCATTGTTGATGACGAAGAAGTTAAATCTCACCTGAAAAAAGGCTGGGTAAAAACTCCTGAAGAAACCGCAACGAAGCATAAAGTGGCTAAGGCGGAAGAAGATGGCGAAAACGAAGGGTGATCTCGTTCTTAAGGCTTTACGAAAAGCCGGGCTGTATTCCAATGCCACGTTGACAGATGCTGACCCTCAGGCAATTGAAGATGCCATTAATGACCTCGAAGACATGATGGCAGCATGGCAGGCGAAAGGTATCGAGCTTGGGTATCAGTTTGCTGATACAGAAAACGGCATCATGCCGTTACCTGACGATGATTCAGGTATCCCTGCATGGGCAAATGATGGCGTCGCTTTGAAACTCGCTGTGCAAGTGTGCATGGATAACGTCATTCAGCCGTCGGATGCTCTCCTGACCGCTGCTGACAGCGCATATCAGACAATTTGCATCGCTTTAACCAAAATACCACCACTTGAGCGGCGAAATGACATGCCTCGCGGTAGTGGTAACAAAAGCGCGTTTACGTGGAATCGGTTTTACATCGAGAAAGATGATCCGAGTACGTGAGGTGAATAAATGCCGATTCAGCAACTTCCGCTTATGAAAGGTGTCGGCAAAGACTTTCGAAACGCCGACTATATCGACTATCTGCCAGTGAATATGCTGGCTACACCCAAAGAAATCCTGAACAGCAGCGGATATCTTCGCTCATTCCCGGGCATTGCCAAACGTTCTGATGTGAACGGTATATCGCGCGGCGTCGAGTACAACATGGCGCAGAGTGCTGTTTATCGCGTGTGTGGTGGCAAGCTGTATAAGGGCGAAAGTGAAGTCGGTGATGTTGCCGGAAGTGGTCGTGTATCAATGGCGCATGGTCGGACATCTCAGGCTGTAGGCGTTAATGGTCAACTGGTCGAGTATCGCTATGATGGCACGGTTAAAACCGTCTCAAACTGGCCTACAGACAGCGGATTCACGCAGTATGAGTTAGGCTCAGTCCGCGACATTACGCGCTTACGTGGGCGTTATGCGTGGTCAAAAGACGGTACTGATTCATGGTTTATCACTGATCTTGAAGACGAATCGCATCCTGACCGCTACAGCGCACAATATCGGGCAGAATCACAGCCTGACGGCATCATCGGCATCGGAACATGGCGAGACTTCATCGTCTGCTTTGGCTCATCGACGATTGAATATTTCTCCCTGACTGGTGCAACCACCGTTGGTGCTGCTTTGTATGTCGCACAGCCATCACTGATGGTGCAGAAAGGCATTGCCGGGACCTACTGCAAAACGCCGTTTGCTGATTCGTATGCGTTCATCAGCAATCCGGCAACAGGTGCGCCGTCTGTGTACATCATCGGTTCCGGTCAGGTATCACCAATCGCCAGCGCGAGCATTGAGAAAATACTACGCTCCTACACTGCTGATGAACTGGCTGATGGCGTGATGGAGTCTCTGCGATTTGATGCGCATGAGTTGCTGATTATCCACCTTCCGCGCCATGTCCTCGTGTACGACGCATCTTCAAGCGCCAATGGTCCGCAATGGTGTGTGTTGAAAACAGGCCTGTATGACGATGTGTACCGCGCTATCGACTTCATTTACGAAGGCAATCAGATAACGTGCGGCGATAAGCTGGAGTCCGTGACCGGGAAATTGCAGTTCGACATCAGCAGCCAGTATGGTCTTCAACAGGAACACCTGCTGTTTACTCCTCTGTTCAAAGCGGATAACGCCAGAGTTTTCGACCTTGAAGTTGAATCTTCAACTGGCGTTGCGCAGTACGCTGACCGCCTGTTCCTCTCTGCAACCACTGACGGAATCAATTACGGACGTGAGCAGATGATTGAGCAGAATGAACCGTTCGTTTACGACAAGCGCGTTTTGTGGAAGCGAGTCGGGCGCATCAGGAAAAATGTTGGCTTCAAATTGCGCGTTATCACGAAGTCACCTGTAACTCTGTCTGGCTGCCAGATAAGGATTGAGTAATGGCTGATTCGAATCTCAATGAGCCAGTAATCATCCAGGCTACGCGGCTCGATACATCAGTCCTTCCACGCAATATCTTCTCTCAGTCGTATCTGCTTTACGTTATTGCACAGGGTACTGATGTTGGTAATGTGGCTAACAAGGCCAACGAAGCAGGGAAGGGGGCTTATGATGCACAGGTGAAGAATGATGAGCAGGATGTCACCCTTGCAGACCATGAATCCAGAATTGAAACTGCTGAAGCAACTCTCATCAATCATGAACATAGAATCTCAGCAGCGGAAAGCACTCTTGCAGATCATGAAACAAGGATTACGGCTGCCGAAACAGAGCTGGCTGATCACGAGACGCGAATTGCTGCCAATGAATCTGAGTTAGCAAACCATGATGCGCGAATAACTCAGAATACAACCGATATCAACGCACTTGATACCAGGCTCACAGCGGCAGAGGGAAGTATTTCGACGCTACAAAGCACAGTTGGTGATCACTCAACAAGAATATCTGCGCTTGAGTATGCCACCACGCGCAAGAAATCAGAGGTTGTTTACTCAGGAGTATCTGTAACCATCCCGACAGCGCCGACTAACCTTGTTAGCCTGCTGAAAACGCTCACGCCGTCATCCGGCACGTTGGCACCATTCTTCGACACCGTTAACAACAAGATGGTTGTGTTCAACGAGAACAAAACCTTGTTCTTCAAGCTGTCGATTGTTGGGACGTGGCCCAGCGGAACCGCCAACAGGTCAATGCAGCTAACATTCTCCGGTTCTGTTCCTGACACACTGGTAAGCAGTCGCAACTCGGCGACAACAACCGATAACATCTTGTTAGCTACGTTCTTCAGCGTGGATAAAGACGGATTTCTTGCCACAAATGGCAGTACGTTAACCATCCAGTCAAATGGTGCGGCGTTTACTGCCACAACCATCAAGATAATCGCGGAGCAGTGATGATTCAGTTCAAACCAACGCGAAACATCGACCTGATCGAAGCAGTCGGAAATCACCATGACATTATCGCCGGGAGCAATAACGGTGATGGATACGACTACAAACCTGATTGCCGTTACTTTGAGGTGAACGTGCACGGGCAGTTCGGCGGCATTGTTTACTATCAGGAGATTCAGCCTTTGACCTTTGATTGCCACGCCATGTACCTGCCAGAGGTTCGTGGATTCAGCAAGGAAATCGGGCTGGCGTTCTGGCGATACATTCTGACTAACACTACTGTTCAGTGTGTCACATCGTTCGCTGCACGCAAATTCCGCCACGGGCAGATGTACTGCGCAATGATTGGCCTTAAGCGTGTAGGAACCATCAAGAAATACTTCAAAGGCGTGGATGACGTGACGTTTTACAGCGCCACACGCGAAGAACTAATCGACTTCCTGAATCACGGGAGATAGCCATGTTATATGCATTTAAGCTGGGCAGAAAACTGCGCGGCGAGGAACCTTATTGCCCTGAAAAAGGCGGGAAAGGTGGCAGTTCTGATAAAAGTGCAAAGTATGCCGCAGAAGCTCAGAAGTATGCCGCAGACCTGCAAAATCAGCAGTGGCAGACGATCATGAAAAACCTTGCTCCGTTCACGCCTCTTGCGGAGCAGTATGTTAACCAGTTGCAGAATCTTTCCAGTTTAGAAGGTCAGGGGCAGGCACTTAATCAGTATTACAACTCTCAGCAGTATAAAGACCTTGCAGGTCAGGCGCGTTACCAGAGTCTTGCTGCTGCGGAGGCGACGGGTGGACTTGGTTCGACAGCCACAAGCAATCAACTGGCTACGATCGCGCCGACACTCGGTCAGTCTTGGTTATCAAACCAGATGAGCAATTACAACAATCTGGCAAACGTTGGGCTTGGTGCGCTGCAAGGTCAGGCAAACGCCGGGCAGACGTACGCCAACAACATGAGCAGCATTGCACAGCAAAGCGCAGCACTTGCCGCTGCTAATGCCAATAAACCATCAAGTCTTCAGACTGCAATTAGCGGTGGCACGTCTGGTGCGATTGCCGGTGCAGGTCTTGCCAGCCTTTTGGGAACATCAACGCCTTGGGGCGCTGGCATTGGTGCTGGTATCGGATTGCTTGGCTCGTTGTTTTAAGGGGTAATCATGGCTACTTGGCAAGGAATAAACGGCGGATTGTTGGCTGGTATCGGCGGCGTCAACTCAAACGCTCCGAGCGTAAATGACATCGGCAATACGCTTCAACTTATCAGGCAGAACAATGATATTGAGCGTTCAGGCGCTAACAATGTTGGGCTGACTGCTTTGCAAGGCCTTTCAGGTATTGCGGGGGTGTTTCAGCAGGAAAAGCAGGCTCAGCGGCAGAAAGAATTTCAGCAGGCGTACGCTAATGCTTATGCGTCTGGTGATCGCGGTGCTTTGCGTCAGTTGGCTACTCAATATCCAGACCAGATTGAATCTGTTCGCAAAGGCATGGGATTCATTGATGAAGACCAGCGCAATTCTATCGGCACCTTAGCGGCTGGCGCACGCCTTGCGTCATCGTCTCCAGAAGCAATGCAATCATGGCTGCAAAACAACGCCAAGGAACTGACTCGCGTCGGTGTTGACCCTAACAGCGTTGCTCAGATGTATCAGCAGAATCCTTCAGGATTTGGTGAGTTTGTTGATCACCTTGGGATGGCTGCGCTTGGTCCGATTGATTACTTCAATGTTCAGGACAAGATGGCTGGTCGTGAAATTGACCGAGGCAGGCTGGCAGAGACAATCCGCAGCAATCAGGCTGGAGAAGCACTTCAGGCGAGAGGGCAAAACCTTTCCTATCAGTCAGCAATGACTGGACACAATATCGCAGCACAACGCTTGGCTCTGGATCAGCAAGAGTTCGGGTTTAAGATGCAGCAAGCACAGGAAAAGGCTCAGCAGTTGATTAGCGAAGCACCTAAGCTGTCAGTAAACATGGAAAAAGGCATCGAGACGGCTGTAAACAATGCTACAGCATCATCAAACTCAGCCAATTCTATGAGTGCGCTTGCTCAACAGTTCAGAGCAGAAAAACCAACGACAGGTTTGTTCGGTAACGCACAGAACATGTTCGCAAAACTTACCGGAAGCGATACAACATTGCGTGATTTGCGCATCCGCCAAAATGCCCTTGTTAACAGTCAGGTTCTTAAATTCCTACCTCCCGGCCCCGCAACGGATAAAGACGTTGAGATCGTTCGACAGGGTGCTCCAACTGACATGGATAACCCTGAGACGGTAGCAAGATGGCTTGATGCAATGGCAAACCTTGAGCGACGAAACGCGCAGTTTAATGAGTTTAAAGCCGAGTGGATGAGCGCGAATGGCAACCCTGGACAATCGCGTAATGGCGGTCAGATATTGGGGTTGGATGTTAAAAAAGGTGAATCATTGGGGAGTGCCGTTAAGCGGTATATGTCAATGAATACTGACGCAGCGCCAGCACAAGATTCGACACCTTCAGGAGAACCACGGAATCAGGTTGGATCATATACCTCAAAATCAGGCATTCAATTTACGGTGGAATGATGAAAGTAACTGCAAACGGTAAGACATTTACCTTTCCTGATGGTACGAGCACCGAAGATATTGGCACCGCCATTGATGAGTATTTTGCTGGTCAGTCAGCACCAACACAACAAGGTGTTCAGCAATCGCCAGCAGACAACTCACTTGCATCAGGATATGCACAGCTTGCCACTCAGCAGAAGGAAGGACTAGATCGATCTGCTGAGCAAGGGGCTGTTTTAGGTGCTGCAATGCGCGATGCCGTTACCGGTGAAAGCCGAATGACACCAGAAATGGAGAGACTGCAAAATGTTGGGTCTGCTCCAGAGCTTAATAGCTTAAGCACTGATGCGCTGCGTGCTGGATTGGGGCAGCTATTTGGTTCCGACGCTTCACAGGAGAAAATACTGCAAAGTATTGGCGGGAAAATCCGGAAGGATGAGAAGGGAAATTCCATAGTCACCCTTCCTTCAGGGGAATATGCACTTAACAAGCCTGGTTTGTCACCGCAGGATATAACGTCATTCTTGGCAAATGCTCTTGCATTCACTCCAGCAGGTAGAGCTGCGTCTGTTGTAGGTGCAACACTAAAATCAGGCGCTACTGATTTAGCTTTACAGGGTGCCACAAAGATCGCTGGCGGTGAGAATGTTAATCCAGTTCAAACTGCAATTTCTGCTGGTCTTGGTGGGGTACTGAAGGGTGTAGAAAACACCGCAAGCGCAGTGTCTCGTTCTGCTATGGGTAAGATTGCTCCTGAAAAACAAGCTCAGATTGACTTTGCCAAGCAGAACAACTTGCCACTGATGACAACAGATCTTGTGGAACCGGGAACAAATATTGGTAAGCAAGCACGAGCTATGGCTGAGCGAATCCCAATAGCCGGAACAGGTGGGATAAGAAATGCACAGCAAAAGGCCAGGGAAGATTTAGTTAGAACATTTAGCGATAATGTTGGTGGAATATCTGACGCACAACTTTACCAATCAGCTACTCGTGGTCAGCAGCAATTTATTCAGGCTGCTGGCAAGCGGTACGACAGGATCATCAGTTTGATGGGGGATACTCCTGTTGACATCACTGGAACAGTGAAAGCAATTGATGAGCAGATTTCCAAGTTAACTCGCCCAGGAGTATCGCAAGACCGCTCAGCTGTTTCTGTCCTTCAACAGTTTAGAAATGACATCACCAGCGGTCCAAATAACCTGCAATTAGCTAGAGAAAACCGTACAAACTTACGTAAGCGCTTTATGGCAGCACCTGACGAGGTCGATAGAGATACGCTGGAGAAAGCTGCGCAGTCTGTTTATAACGCATACACAACAGACATGAAAAAAGCGGTTGGCGCAAAACTAGGTGCGAAGGAAGCGCAAAACATGTCGCGTGTTGATCGTTCTTGGGCAAAGTTCAACGACATGATGAGCAATACACGTGTCCAAAAAGCTATTCAGAGTGGTAAAACAACGCCAGAAGATGTCACTAAACTAGTATTCAGCCAAAGCCCAGCGGAAAGGGCGCAACTTTATCGATTGCTTGATGATAGTGGGCGTCAAAATGCTAGAGCAGCACTTGTTCAGCGTGCAATGGATAAGGCGACAAGCGATTCAGGAAAGCTTAGCGTTGAGAAGTTTATTAATGAAATGAAAAGGAATCGGAAGCAGGCTGAGACGTTCTTCAGAGGAGAGCATGGGAAACAGCTTGATGGGATAATGAAATATCTTGATTCCACTAGACAGGCAGCTACTGCTGCCGCAAGCCCACTAACAGGGCAAATGGTAGCTGGTCCAGCAGCGCTGATAACAGCTCTTGCATCTGTTACAAATCCAATGTTTGCAAAAGTTGCGGCAGTTGGAGCTGGTATCGGTATGGCTGGCAGGGGCTATGAGTCACGCGCGATGAGGAACGCATTACTAAAGTTAGCAAACACACCAAAAGGAAGTACTGCTTATGATAGAGCGATCAGACGGGTATCTGAAACTCTTACACCTCTAATTCAGGCTTCAAGTGAGAAAGCCCAGCAGTAAAAAGTTGGTTAGCGGTTGATGGTTGCTTTTTTCGGGTCATACCATCTCGGCCATTCTTTCAGGAATGGGAATGAGTCGGGTGCGTGGTTCTTTTTGTACGATTTAAGCAGCCTTAACCGCTCAATCGCACACTCATAAACCTCTTGTTGCCCTGTAGTCATCTCGGTCCATGAAAGGTGATCCATTGATAAGACAACGTTTTCAGCTTCTTTTATGAGGGCGTTTTTATTTCTCACCGCAGCAGCATGGCTGACAGAGCAATCCTGCCATATTCTTAAAAGCCAAATAGCTAAGCAGATGAAAAAAATGGTAGATAGCGATATATACACACCAACCTCCTTAGTTTTGAACAGGATACCAGATGATAATGTGTCGCTTCCTAAAGGATATCAAAGCAACGGGATTTCAAGGTAAACTGCGGTTGCCAAAATACTAACATCTTCATTTCTAACAAGAATATTAGGATACATTGGGTTTAGGGATACTAGGTTTGTCTCTATTTCACCAATGTAAACCTGTTTGAAGCTCAATATTTGCTCTTTATCCAATGATGCTATTACATAATCTTTGCTTTTAGCTTTTACTAGAGGGCTGAACGTGACAACCGATCCTCTGGGAAAGCTAATACCTGAACTTGTAGTCATAGCTTCACCTTCAATAGTCAATGCAAATGCAGAGTCACCAACATTGTATATTGCCGGATGAAATCTAGACGATGAATGTTCACCTGTGTTTAGATAATGCATAACTTCATCTAGTTTGAGGATTGGTATTTGCTTTACCAGAACGTCAGGCATGACGTTTTTTGTTCCCGGACCCTGACCTTCACCTAGAGCTAACCACTCAGCTGTAGTACCTAATGCGTTGGCTAATGCCTGCAATACCCGAAGCCGTGGTTTAGCCTCACCACCCTCGTATGCAGCTATTTGACGTTGAACAACACCAGCTAATTTTGACAACTGCGCCTGCGTCATACCCCTGGACTGTCTTGCCAGAGATACTCTTGATGGGAATTGATCGTCAAAATTCATTAGTTCACCATAAAAAATTCATTGACTCATACTGAGTGTGAGTGAATAATCAAACTACAAAAAGTGAGATTATGAGTTTTTTAAAAACAGGAGTGCATAATGACTGAAAAGATATCTTCCATCAAGCCGCGTCAGGTTCGTTTTACAGAAAAGGTTGATTCACATATCCGCGAATCAGCAAAAAGATGCCATAGGTCAATTCAGGCAGAGATAGCTTATCGAATGGAGTTATTGATGAAACTTGAGGCAAAGGGCGATGTTGTCATCCAATAAAAATAGTGAAGCCCGGCAGTGCGCGAACACAAACCGGGCCTCTATGTCAGTAACCGTATACAAGGAAACTAACATGAACATTGTAGCAAAATCAGATTATAACTTCCAAGGATTCACTTTTAACCCTGTAACAGAGGGTGGGTCTATCTGGTTTACCTCCACCGAACTAGCTAAGGCTCTCGGCTATAAAAAAACTGATGCCATCAGCCAAATTTATGCCCGTAATGCTGACGAGTTTTCCGACTCAATGTCATTGACCCTCAATATGAAGGTCAACGGGATAAACAATAGCTTACGTAACAAATCGGTCAGAGTTTACTCGCTCCGAGGCGCTCACTTGGTGGCGATGTTTGCTTCTACGCCCAAGGCCAAAGAGTTCCGCCGCTGGGTGCTGGATATTTTGGATCGGCAGGCAGAATGCTCACCGATTGCAAAACAGTTTACTGATGAAGAACTGGTTAATCTCTGCTACTTACAATTGTGGATGGAGAAGAGTCAACAAATGTGCAAACACATCTACCCAGGAATGAAGCAAATTGGTTCTGAGCTTTCAGGAAGAATTTACGATATTGCATATGAGACTCGCTATATGTCAGAAGAAACCAAGAAATCACTTCTTCGTGAAATGAAGAATCTTGATACCAACAATTTTGTCGTAAAGAACGCTCAGCCAATGCTGACAAAACTGCGCGGCGAGGAATGGATTCATTGATTGGTGCGCCGGACGGCGCAAAAAGAAAACCGCCAGTGTGCTGCTGGCGGCCTATGTCACACCCTTACAACCACATAAGGAATGCCTAATGACTTTGAAGAATGTAGCAAACATCGGATCCGTTGTCACGGATAAAACCATTGACAGCCAAAGTCTTCTGATGATGGTTAATGAAGCTCGCAAGTTATGTGGAGAGCCATCAGTACGTAACAACAAATTCATCGAGAAAATTGAGGATGAATTGGAGGGCGAGACCTACACAAAAAGTGTAGGTCGGAAAAACGGGGCTGACATTGATGTTATCTCCATGACTATCAAGCAGGCGCTTCGTGTTGCTGCTCGCGAATCTAAAGCAGTTCGCCGAACACTTGTAGACAAACTTGAAAGTATGCAGGAAGCACACATTAAAAGCGGTAAATCAGCGAGTGGACTTGTTGAGTATCGTCAAGCGCGAACATTGAAAATGACGGTTGAAGCTGTTACCAATCTGTTCGATCTGATGCCAAATCTTGCGCCTGAGGCAAAGCAGACAGCGGCAGCAAGTATAATCAACCCGCTCGTTGGTTTTAATGCAATACCTCTTCCGGCAATAGAAGAGCATTACTACTCAGCAGGGGAGGTTGCAGAGCAGCTTGGAGTAACGGCCAACAAGATTGGTCGCATTGCTAACGCAAACAACCTCAAAACTGAGCAGTACGGGAAGTTCTTCCTGGATAAATCTGCACATTCCAGCAAACAGGTGGAAGCATTCCGCTACAATGCGGAAGGTGTTAAAGCACTACAACACCTGATTCATGGGAGTAATGTTGCATAATGGCAAAGAAAAAATATGGCATTATGCCGCCAAGAATCAAAGGAAGAGCCAGGGTAAAAGGCGATGCTGGAAGGTATCACATTCTTGGAGTTCTGTGGCATGAGAGAGCTTTAATTTTAAGCAGACCTCATGGGTATATTGAAAAGGTATCTATAGATAGAATTGAGATTCTTCCCCTTACTCCTGAAGAAGAAGAAACGTACGGACTTTTTGATAACTAGCCAATTCACTAAACCCAGCTTCTGCTGGGTTTTTTATGCCCAAAATTCACCGTGGCAATGCTGCGGCGATTCCTTGTATCTGGAGTAAATTAAATGACAGATTCAATAAATGCCAATGTTGTTGTTTCACAACCAAGTCAGTTATTCACTTTAGCTCGCTCGTTTAAAGCAAATGCTAATGGCAAAATTTATATCGGTAAAATTGATACTGACCCGGTAAATCCTGAAAACCAGATTCCGGTTTATGTAGAGAACGAAGACGGTTCTCACGTTCCTGTTTCGCAACCAATCATCATTAACGCTGCTGGTTACCCGGTATATAACGGACAGATTGCCAAGTTCGTTACTGTACAGGGCCATTCTATGGCTGTTTATGATGCGTATGGGGCACAGCAGTTTTATTTTCCAAATGTGCTGAAGTATGATCCGGATCAGCTAAGACATGAGCTAGCGTCGGAAGCGGGAACAACTTTAATAGGGAAGGGTGATCGAACTCTTGAAGAGTACTTAGAATCAAGCAAGGAAGATTTTGATAACTCATGGAAGAGATATGTAGGTAAATCTACAACGACACAAAAAGATAGCGCATACTCTGGAGCGGCTCACTACCAACCAGTTAGCGATGATGGGAGCACAATTGGTAATTATACATTTGAATCACCGGTGATTGTTGACTTCTCATCTACATCAGATTGTGTTATGCCAGATTCTGGTGTCGTTTTCAAAATGGGAGCTAATGGACTTACAAGTGGTAATTATTTTTCTCAAGATAATTACCACTTAAAAAATGTAACGGCAATTGGCGGTACCCCTGAAATTGTTACATTTGAACCATACACAGGATTGACAGCACTAGTAGATGGTGTTCGTATTATAAATAATGGCTCTCCAGACAAGACCGCTATTAATTTTAAAGGACAGAACTGGTGGCCTACAGTATCTAATAATATATTTAAAGATTATACAGATAAAAGAGGAAATTTTTGCAAGGCAATAGATGACGGAGGAGATTCATCTATAAGAAGGAGTGGGAATAGTAGATTGCTTTTCACTGGAAATAAAGTCTACTTTGGTGGGGATGCTCTTGGTGGTACGATGTTGAAAGCCAGCGCTGTCTTTAATATTATAAAAGATAATGCCTGTGAACACGGAGAGAACGCGATTGTGTTTGAGTACCCATCATCATTCTCAGTTATCGACGGACTTTACACAGAATGTTCTTTTGGTGGTGGTAATCAGATAGTAATTGGTGACAAAGAACCTGATCCTAATATTGCAACAATGAATATGATTGGAATAACTATTAAGAATGTTTATTTCAATAATCATTCACATTCATCAAATAGGCTAATCAAATCTGGAAATGAAACCGTAAGAATAGACAGGTTAATTGTTGATAATATAATTGTCACAAATGCAAATGTTGCATCGCCAGTTATTGAGTTGAATGATGTTCCTGGGCAATCGATTTGTGTCGGAAATGTATACTCTGGAGTTTCACTAATAAATAAAACAAGCAATGCTGTAAAAATAATAGATATGAATAATAATTTTATTAAATCGCTAAATGGTAATTTAGCGTCTTCGGGGGGGGACTCCGCAACAGTAAATAATTCTAGAGAAAAAGTATTTGGTAACTTTTTTATTCAATCAACAGGAAGTTTGTCAGTTAGCAGATATGCAAGTGGTAATCAGTATCAAAAAAATAGAGAGTCAAAGAACTACGCGGCTATAACCATAGCTCCTAATACTTCGTGCGGTTTTGAGTGGCAGAACCCAAGATATTCAGACCTATCTGGATCTACAGCAACAGTTCAGTTTCTAGCCAAAGCAAGCACTACAGTGAGTGCAGTAGTTTTAGTTAAATACAAGAACAGTTCTGGAGGTGACACGCTTGCAGCATCATCAATTAGTATTAATGGTGGTGATTTTCAGGAGTTTACTATTCCATTCTTTGCTAACCGCAATGATGATGATGATTCTGTTCTCTCTGTTGATATTAGATTTGAAAATACATTATCAAGCATTGTTTTTTATATTTGTGCTTTTAGATTAAACAGGGGGGATACAGGACTATGCCGGTCTGCTAATGATTATACGACAGGAGAGATTGATGCAGAGATATCAAAATTCACATTTTATTAATCTACGCAGATCTTTATAAAATCTGAGACAAGAGTTGGTGGCGGAAAAGCTTTGTACTGGATTGCAAGGCTTTGTGCTCTTCGGTAGTTAAGGTGGGTCACTCCACCTTTTCATCAAGCCAGTCCGCCCACCACTGCATCATTTCTCTGCGCTTATCGAGATACTGCGCATGGTTGTAAATACCGCGCACAGATCCGCCGTTGGCATGTGCCAGTTGCATTTCAATAGCATCAGCAGGCCATTCGTTCTCGTTCATAATCGTGCTGAATTCATGCCTGAATCCGTGACCGCTTTCCAGACCCTCATAGCCGATTTGTTTGATCACAAGCAATACCGCGTTCTCGCAGATTGGCTTCTTCTTATCGTTGCGCCCGGCAAAAACAAACTCTGATACTGGTTTGGTGATTGAGCTTAGCGTAGTGAGAAGCTCAACCACCTGGTCTGACATAGGAACAACATGAATCTTGCGGCCCTTCATCACACTGGCGTCGATGGTGATAATCCTGTTATCAAAATCGACGTTCTTCCATAGCATGGAACGAAGCTCTTTTGTTCTTAGGGCTGTGTAGCGTAAAACTTTGGTCGCAATGAGCGATACGATACTTCCTGAAAATGTTGCCAGTGCTTTGTTGAATGCCGGGATCTGGTCTGCAGGAAGAAACGGGAAGTTCTTCTTGCGGTACCCCTTCATGGCGTCAGCAAGGTCAGGTGCCGGGTTATATTTAGCCCTGCCGGTGACAATAGCGTAACGGAAAACCTCGCCGCATCTTCTGCGGGCTTTATTTGCTCGCTCCATTGCACCGCGATCTTCAAATCTGCGGATTACTTCCAGCAGTTGCATCGGCTCAATCTCCTGAATTTCAAGGCCGCCGATGATAGGTAAAATGTCGTCATCAAACATTTTTGCAAGTTCAGTCGCATACCCTACTGACCATACTTGCTTCTTGTGCTCGTACCATTCCTTGTAAATCGCACTAAAGGAATTGTTGTTAGACGAAGCCTTTTTCGCCTTTACCGGATCGATGCCAACCGAGATGTCTTTCCTCGCAGTCCATGCCTTATCCCTTGCCTCCTGCAAAGTCATTAGCGGATATTTTCCTACGGTCAGGATTTTCTCCTTACCGTCAATCTTGTAGCGAAGCTGCCATACCTTTTTCCCGGATACAGGGACATAAAGGTACAGGCCATTACCATCGAGAAGGCGGTATGGTTTTTCTTTCGGCTTTGCTGCTTCAATCTGCTTAACAGTGAGCATGGGTAAAAATCCGGTGGGTAAAATTATTTTATCCACTTTTTACCCGTCATGGAGTGCGGCTGTCAACGATCTGACGCGAACCATTACGAACTGTGAATCTACGGAAGGCTTGATATTCAGGGGATTTTGCGGACTGGTACGGATTGGAGCGAACTGATAAATGGTGTCCCCTGCAGGAATCGAACCTGCAATTAGCCCTTAGGAGGGGCTCGTTATATCCATTTAACTAAGAGGACAATGCGGCATGAGTATACCCGCTAATGGACTGCGGGGTAAGTACGCTGCCGCTCGATTGCTTAAACCCTCGCCATTTATGCTGGGTTTTTATCATTTTTCTTAATGTTTTCCGCACGTTCTGCTTTTTGGCGTGCTTCTGCTTTACGCTTGTTGCTCATGTCGTTACGAATCTGTGCATGACTCATTAACGCGAAGATAAAGGTGCCGCCGCAGATGTTCCCCGCTAAAGTAGGTAGTGCGAAGGGCCAGATGAAATCGCTCCAGTGCAGCGTGCCGTTAAACACCAGATAGAGGATTTCAACAGAACCGACAACGATGTGGGTGGTGTCACCCAGTGCAATAAGCCAGGTCATCAATATAATCACCACAATCTTTGCCGCACCCGCAGCAGGAAACATCCAAACCATAGTGGCGATCAGCCAGCCGGAAATGATCGCGTTGGCAAACATCTCGCTGGGGGTGTTCTTCATCACATCCATGCCGATTTTGACAAATGCATCGCGAGTTTCTTCATTGAAGATAGGCATATATTCAAATGCCCATGCAGCAATACCTGTCCCGAGAATATTACCCAGCAGCACGACGCCCCATAATCGCATAAGTAAGCCGACGTTGCTCATTGTCGGTTTTTGCATGACGGGTAGTACCGCAGTCACGGTGTTTTCGGTAAATAATTGCTGGCGGGCCATAATGACGATAATAAAACCAAAGGTATAACCGAGATTCTCCAGTAAGAAGCTGCCTGGCACTCCTTCCAGTTCGACATGAAATATCCCTTTTGCCAGTAGCGAAGCGCCCATCGACAGACCCGCCGCAATGGCTGACCACAGTAGCGCCATTGCGTCGCGTTCCAGCTCTTTTTCACCATCCTGGCGGATATGCTCATGAATTGCCATCGCCCGGGAGGGGAGTCGGTCTTCATCTATTTCTATTTTTTTGCCGCGCTCTTTTTCTTCGCTCTCAACTTCAATTTCGTCGCTGTGTTGATCAATTTTGTCGTTGTCCATGGTCTCTTCTCTTGAATTAGCACGTATAGCTAAAGCGTAGCGGCTTTTTTGCTCGCAACTGGCGGGAGTTACTCTGAAAATGTAGAAAAGGCTGCGTTTGCCTTTTTCTGTTTCTATAGAATCAAGTAGCCTACAGGGCGGCGATTACCAGGCTATGATCAAATCAGCAAATCAGGGCGTCTGGACATCAGTTGACGTGCTGTTACAATCGCCCACACCTAAACAGGCGGATACGGTATCGTTCCGTCATGGATGGCAAACTGCATAAGCCATAAAAAAACAGGGAGACATTTATGAAGCTTCGCCTGTCGGCGCTTGCTCTGGGAACTACGCTTCTGGTGGGGTGTGCGAGTTCCGGTACAGATCAGCAAGGGCGTTCTGACCCGTTAGAAGGGTTCAACCGCACCATGTACAACTTCAACTTCAATGTATTAGACCCGTATATTGTTCGACCGGTCGCTGTCGCCTGGCGTGATTATGTTCCGCAACCGGCGCGTAACGGTTTGAGCAACTTTACTGGCAACCTTGAAGAACCTGCGGTGATGGTTAACTACTTCTTGCAGGGCGACCCTTATCAGGGGATGGTCCACTTTACCCGCTTTTTCCTGAACACCATTTTGGGGATGGGCGGTTTTATTGATGTTGCAGGGATGGCGAACCCGAAACTGCAACGGACTGAACCTCACCGCTTCGGTAGTACGCTTGGTCATTATGGCGTGGGTTATGGGCCTTACGTCCAGTTACCGTTCTACGGTAGCTTCACGCTGCGTGATGACGGTGGTGATATGGCGGATGGTCTTTACCCGGTTCTTTCCTGGCTGACCTGGCCGATGTCTGTGGGTAAATGGACGCTTGAAGGGATAGAAACTCGTGCGCAGTTGTTGGATTCCGATGGTCTGCTGCGTCAGTCGTCCGATCCTTATATTATGGTGCGCGAAGCGTACTTCCAGCGTCATGATTTCATCGCTAATGGCGGCGAACTCAAACCGCAGGAAAATCCGAACGCGCAAGCGATTCAGGATGATTTAAAAGATATCGATTCTGAATAAGAAACAAATAAAAAAGGTGAGTCGCAATACTCACCTTTTTTGTTGTTATCCCTCAATTACCACAAGTAAAAGGAGATAAACCGACAATGACCCGGACGTAATGATGTAAAAATACTGATGTTCGTCACTGACTATTTCCGATATTCAGGAGTTGAAAAATCAAAAAACTGGAAAAATAATTTTAAATATCATCAAAATTAACACCTGGCGCAGATAGTTGATTAATTTCATTTTGATATTCCGTCTGGCGATTTTGAAGCCTTTTTTCAACTTTATCTTCGAGATCCTTAAAGTCTTTGTATTTATTTTCAGGATGGTCAACGTCAACTTTGTTAGCGAATAAAGTAGAAATTATTTCTTTTACATTATCGCGTCTAAATTTTGCATCGTCCACTTGAAAATTATATCTTATTGCTCGACCTAAACGTTTAAAAACTTCGTTAGGTTCTCTCAGTCTTTCCCCGTTGAGCTCGTTTACAACCTGATGATCGGAACCTGTTGCAAATGATTCTGCCATGATAGCTTTGCTGCTTTCAAACCACGCTGAAGCACTCCTGGCGTTTTCACTACAATATTGGGTGAGACTATCACCATTAATACGAATTCCTCTTTGAATGTGGTAGTCGTCCTGATCGTAGTAACCGAGAGATAAGTAATCATTTCCGTTTTTATTTTTAATTACAATAGCGAGAGAGTCGCCTTTTTTATCTTTACCGTACCAGGTAAATAAGTCCGTTGGTTCGCTATTCCCGCTCTCATCAAATTCCGTTACCGTATGTCTGAGTTTGTGTGATATCTTATCGAAGATAAAACCAGGATCTCCATCATATATTTCTTTTAATGCGCTGAAGATCATTTCCTTGTTATTGATATCATGAGTCTTCTCAACTATGTTGTCATTAATGATAGTACGGACGAGTTCTTTGTCTTTATAGTTCGCAGGTAATTCTATTGGTTCTTGGTTGTCGATACCAATAGTAATATGGTCTGTATCATTGGAGCCAATATCAATATAAGTAACTGAGGAATTATTAATATTAAATCTATAAGGATCGTCGTTTACTCGTATGGCGTTTTTTATAAGCTCAAGTAGATGTTTAATACAGGTGCTTATTCCTTCCTTACCATTAAAAAGGTTTTTGAGCTCTTGTACTAATCCATTAACTTCATCATTGTTATTTTCATTAATGGATTCTGGGTAAGTTGCGCTGGTATTGTTGATTGAAATAGATGGTAGCATGATTTTATTCCATTTTGATTGATTTGTTACAAATATATATTACCTAATGAAATAGACTATCAAAAAACGCTCATTTATTTAGAACCTATCTTTAATTTGAGTGTATGAGCGCACAATAGCCAGGGGGGTTGAGTATCCTGGAAATGCAGAAAAGTAAACTCTTTGAGAAGGACGAGCAGAACGCCTGAAAATATGCCTTTCCCTTCAGGTTTGTCTGTGGATACCGCTTATTGATTTGAAAGGGCAAGCTGCCAACAGGCTGTTTGCAAAACTCAGGAGGTAAGCAATGAGGACACTACTTTCGGTGAAGTGGGGGAGTTAAAGTCACCTGCTATGCAGGTGACTTTATCCAGGCGAACGCGTTATCAGAACGCGTAGTTAAAGTTAGTACCGAACAGCCAGGCTTTACCTTCAGACTCGAACTGGTATGGGCCTTCGTTAATTTTCACGCTCTGACCGTGCATATAAGAAACACCAACGTCGACTGAAGCATCTTTATTAAATGCGTAAGTCGTACCTGCACTCAGCCAGAAACGGTCCTGGTCCGGAATGGAGATAGAACGATTCTGAGCCGGAACTGGGCTGTCATCAAAGGCGATACCGGTACGGAAGGTCCAGTTATCATCGTAGTAATAAGTGGTACCCAACGCGATGCGGTAAGCATCTTTAAAGCCTTCATGTTTCTGGAACAGCGTGTCGCCACTGGTTGAGGTCGCTTTCAGCTGCTGGAACTGACTCCAGCTGGTGTAAGCCAGGCTATAGTGAATCGCCCACTGTGGATCAACACGGTTATAACCTGACACTTCCCACATTTCAGGCAGGTTCAGCGTCAGATAACCCGATTGCGTTGCGCCACCTGTCGCGGTAGGAATTGGCAAACCGTAGTTATTAAACGCACGATTAAGATCGCTGCTGTAGTTACCTTTGAAGTCAATTTTCACTTCAGAACGGTAGGTCAGTGCATAGCGGTTATTTTTATCCAGTTCATACAGGATTCCGGCGTTCCAGCCAAAGCCCCACTGGTTACCGTTCAGATGAGCGATTTTGGTATTACTGTCGATACCGTTGGCGGTAGCTGCCAATGCTTGCCCTTGAGGAGTTTGCCCGGCAGGAGATTGCATAATCTGACCAGCAACCAACTGCCCCAGATCGCCTGCGAAACGTTCAATTTTCGCGCGAGCGTAGACGGCGTTGAAACCAAGACCAAAGCTCCATGCATTATTTAAGCGATACGCACCGCTTAAGTTCAGGTTCATGGTTTCAAGGTCAGTTGTACCCCCGACAGAGCCGCCTGCATAAGTATCATTAAACTCTGTTGCCAGACCATAGTTAGAGGTAATAGAAGCGCCCCAACCAAATTGGTCGTTAATCGGTGCAACAAAGTGCATGTTCGGAACCCATGCCGTAGGCGCGATGTTATCGGCTTTCAGGCTACGACCAGACGGAGACGTTCCGCTGATATTCACATCCGGGTCAATATAAACCGCACCCGCAGAAAATGTCGGGCGGTCAAACATGGTAATCAATGCGGGGTTACGGCTAACGTTACCTGCATCATCGGCAATTGCGCCTTCCCCTGAATAAGCCCGGCCCAGGCCAGAGGAAGAAAATTCGTTTAACTGAAAGCCTGCCGACCAGGCCTGGGTGGAGATAAGTGCCACTGCGACTGCGAGAGCAGACTTTGTAAACAGGGTTTTCTGGCTCATGACCATAACCTCAATGATTTATTTTTATACAAACTATGTTACGTGCTGTAACAGGAGCGCGAAGTGTAGGGTCTGAGGTACATCTTAGAAATCAGACCAGTGGCGAGAGTATAGGTCGGACCAGCTGGAATGTTGCAAGTATGTTTCCATCTTTTTTCAAATATGATCTAAGAAACGCGATCCAGCTGGCAAAATTTGGAGGTTGCGCACTCGCGGATTCGGGTGAATTTTGTTTTAGATCATTTTTAAGTGTGATTTCGGTCACTTATCCGATTTTGCAGAATTAACAACTGGAGCAGCACTTTCCGGAAGCGTAAAATATCCACAACGTTTATCTGGCACCTTGGGTGCACATACAGAGGAAATCAACGATGAGTAAATGTAGTGCTGATGAAACCCCGGTTTGCTGCTGTATGGATGTTGGCACCATTATGGACAACTCCGACTGCACCGCGTCTTACAGCCGCGTGTTTGCAAACCGCGCAGAAGCAGAACAAACGCTGGCGGCGCTGACTGAAAAAGCCCGTAGCGTGGAATCCGAACCGTGCAAAATCTCCCCGACTTTCACTGAAGAGTCTGACGGTGTGCGCCTGGATATCGATTTCACTTTTGCCTGCGAAGCTGAAATGCTGATCTTCCAGCTGGGTCTGCGTTAATTCCTCTCGGGTACGTTCGCCCCTGTCAGTTGCTGGCAGGGGCGTTTTCTTTTCTTTCTCCTGTCTTCACTGTGTCATAGCTCCCACTTTCCTTTTTCTCCGCTTGGCTAAATGTAAAAAAATGGTTAAGACTATGATCAGGTCAGACCACTTTATTTATTTTTTTACAGGGGAGTGTTATGGGTCAGGTTTTACCGCTGGTTACCCGCCAGGGCGATCGTATCGCCATTGTTAGCGGTTTACGTACGCCTTTTGCCCGCCAGGCGACGGCTTTTCATGGCATTCCCGCGGTTGATTTAGGGAAGATGGTGGTAGGCGAACTGCTGGCACGCAGCGAGATCCCCGCTGAAGTGATTGAACAGCTGGTCTTTGGTCAGGTCGTACAAATGCCTGAAGCCCCCAACATTGCGCGTGAAATTGTTCTCGGTACCGGAATGAATGTGCATACCGATGCTTACAGCGTCAGCCGCGCTTGCGCTACCAGTTTCCAGGCGGTTGCAAACGTCGCAGAAAGCCTGATGGCGGGAACTATCCGAGCGGGGATTGCCGGTGGGGCAGATTCCTCTTCCGTATTGCCAATTGGCGTCAGTAAAAAACTGGCGCGCGTGCTGGTTGATGTCAACAAAGCTCGAACCATGAGCCAGCGACTGAAACTCTTCTCTCGCCTGCGTTTGCGCGACTTAATGCCCGTACCGCCTGCGGTAGCAGAATATTCTACTGGCTTGCGGATGGGCGACACCGCCGAACAAATGGCGAAAACCTACGGCATCACCCGAGAACAGCAAGATGCATTAGCGCACCGTTCGCATCAGCGTGCCGCTCAGGCGTGGTCAGACGGTAAACTCAAAGAAGAGGTGATGACTGCCTTTATCCCTCCTTATAAACAACCGCTTGTCGAAGACAACAATATTCGCGGTAATTCCTCGCTTGCCGATTACGCAAAGCTGCGCCCGGCGTTTGATCGCAAACACGGAACGGTAACGGCGGCGAACAGTACGCCGCTGACCGATGGCGCAGCGGCGGTGATCCTGATGACTGAATCCCGGGCGAAAGAATTAGGGCTGGTACCGCTGGGGTATCTGCGCAGCTACGCATTTACTGCGATTGATGTCTGGCAGGACATGTTGCTCGGTCCGGCCTGGTCAACACCGCTGGCGCTGGAACGTGCCGGTTTGACAATGAGCGATCTGACATTGATCGATATGCACGAAGCCTTTGCAGCTCAGACACTGGCGAATATTCAGTTGCTGGGTAGTGAACGTTTTGCTCGTGAAGTACTGGGGCGTGCACATGCCACTGGCGAAGTGGACGATAGCAAATTTAACGTGCTTGGCGGTTCGATTGCTTACGGGCATCCCTTCGCGGCGACCGGCGCGCGGATGATTACCCAGACATTGCATGAACTTCGCCGTCGCGGCGGTGGATTTGGTTTAGTTACCGCCTGTGCTGCCGGTGGGCTTGGCGCGGCAATGGTTCTGGAGGCGGAATAATGGAAATGGCATCAGTGTTTACTCTTAATGTTCGTCTGGACAACATTGCTATCATCACCATCGACGTACCGGGTGAGAAAATGAATACCCTGAAGGCGGAGTTTGCCTCGCAGGTGCGCGCCATTATTAAGCAACTCCGTGAAAACAAAGAGTTGCGAGGCGTGGTGTTTGTCTCCGCTAAACCGGACAACTTCATTGCTGGCGCAGACATCAACATGATCGGCAACTGCAAAACGGCGCAAGAAGCGGAAGCACTGGCGCGGCAGGGCCAACAGTTGATGGCGGAGATTCATGCTTTGCCCATTCCGGTTATCGCGGCTATTCATGGCGCTTGCCTGGGTGGTGGGCTGGAGTTGGCGCTGGCGTGCCACGGTCGCGTTTGTACTGACGATCCTAAAACGGTGCTCGGTTTGCCTGAAGTACAACTTGGATTGTTACCCGGTTCAGGCGGCACCCAGCGTTTACCGCGTCTGATAGGCGTCAGCACAGCATTAGAGATGATCCTCACCGGAAAACAACTTCGGGCGAAACAGGCATTAAAGCTGGGGCTGGTGGATGACGTTGTTCCGCACTCCATTTTGCTGGAAGTCGCTGTTGAGCTGGCGAAGAAGGATCGCCCATCTTCCCGCCCTCTACCTGTACGCGAGCGTATTCTGGCGGGGCCGTTAGGTCGTGCGCTGCTGTTCAAAATGGTCGGCAAGAAAACAGAACACAAAACTCAAGGCAATTATCCGGCGACAGAACGCATCCTGGAGGTTGTTGAAACGGGATTAGCGCAGGGCACCAGCAGCGGTTATGACGCCGAAGCTCGGGCGTTTGGCGAACTGGCGATGACGCCACAATCGCAGGCGCTGCGTAGTATCTTTTTTGCCAGTACGGACGTGAAGAAAGATCCCAGTAGTGATGCACCGCCTGCGCCATTAAACAGCGTGGGAATTTTAGGTGGTGGCTTGATGGGCGGCGGTATTGCTTATGTCACTGCTTGTAAAGCGGGGCTTCCGGTCAGAATTAAAGATATCAACCCGCAGGGCATAAATCATGCGCTGAAGTACAGTTGGGATCAGCTGGAGGGCAAAGTTCGCCGTCGTCATCTCAAAGCCAGCGAACGTGACAAACAGCTGGCATTAATCTCCGGAACGACGGACTATCGCGGCTTTGCCCATCGCGATCTGATTATTGAAGCGGTGTTTGAAAATCTCGAATTGAAACAACAGATGGTGGCGGAAGTTGAGCAAAATAGCGCCGCTCATACCATCTTTGCTTCGAATACGTCATCTTTACCGATTGGTGATATCGCCGCTCACGCCACGCGACCTGAGCAAGTTATCGGCCTGCATTTCTTCAGTCCGGTGGAAAAAATGCCGCTGGTGGAGATTATTCCTCATGCGGGTACATCAGCGCAAACCATCGCCACTACGGTAAAACTGGCGAAAAAACAGGGCAAAACGCCCATTGTCGTGCGTGACAAAGCCGGGTTTTACGTCAATCGCATCTTAGCGCCTTACATTAATGAAGCTATCCGCATGCTGACCGAAGGTGAACGGGTAGAGCACATTGATGCTGCGCTAGTGAAATTTGGTTTTCCGGTAGGTCCAATCCAACTTTTGGATGAGGTAGGAATCGACACCGGGACTAAAATTATTCCTGTACTGGAAGCCGCTTATGGAGAACGTTTTAGCGCGCCTGCAAATGTTGTTTCTTCAATTTTGAACGACGATCGCAAAGGCAGAAAAAATGGTCGGGGTTTCTATCTTTATGGTCAGAAAGGGCGTAAAAGCAAAAAACAGGTCGATCCTGCCATTTACCCGCTCATTGGCGCACAAGGGCAGGGGCGACTCTCCGCACCGCAGGTTGCTGAACGGTGTGTGATGTTGATGCTGAATGAAGCAGTACGTTGTGTTGATGAGCAGGTTATCCGTAGCGTGCGTGACGGGGATATTGGCGCGGTATTTGGCATTGGTTTTCCGCCATTTCTCGGTGGACCGTTCCGCTATATCGATTCTCTCGGCGCGGGCGAAGTGGTTGCAATAATGCAACGACTTGCCACGCAGTATGGTTCCCGTTTTACCCCTTGCGAGCGTTTGGTCGAGATGGGCGCGCGTGGGGAAAGTTTTTGGAAAACAACTGCAACTGACCTGCAATAAGAAGGTCAAAGCTATATGAATCCGCGCTGAATGGCGGAGTGTTGGTCAAAATGTAAACGCATATTGACTATACTTACGCCATTGAGGTAAAAAACAGCGTTTCATTCGGTGAATGGATAAGGCACAATGCCGGCCACCGTTTTCTTTCTCTGGTTTCAGATGAAAGAAAACGGGCGAATCTGGTTAACAAAAGCGGTGCAATATGCAAGTTTTTATCATGCGTCACGGCGACGCAGCCCTCGATGCCGCCAGTGATTCGGTTCGTCCTTTGACCACTAATGGTTGTGACGAATCTCGCCTGATGGCGAACTGGCTGAAAGGTCAAAAAGTGGAAATCGAACGCGTTCTGGTGAGCCCGTTCCTGCGAGCCGAGCAAACACTGGAAGAAGTAGGGGATTGTCTGAACCTGCCTTCCAGTGCAGAAGTTCTGCCGGAGTTAACGCCCTGCGGCGATGTTGGTCTGGTCAGTGCCTATTTGCAGGCGTTGACCAATGAAGGTGTTGCTTCGGTACTGGTGATCTCTCACTTACCGTTAGTCGGGTATCTGGTTGCCGAGTTATGTCCGGGCGAAACGCCGCCTATGTTTACCACCTCGGCCATTGCCAGCGTAACGCTTGATGAAAGCGGAAACGGTACATTCAACTGGCAGATGAGCCCGTGTAATCTGAAGATGGCAAAAGCTATCTGATGTGTTCCAAATTATGCCCAATGAGGTAGATTCATTGGGCATAATTGCTCATCAGGCAGCGGATATCTGTCAACCTCACTACTATCGAAGACTCTCCTTATCTATAAATAAAACACTTTCTACATTCATTCGGAAATTATTCTTCTGCGCGTATCTTGATTTTGCCCAAAGTTACATGTTGAAATGAATAATGTCTGTTTGACACTCATTGTCATTTATTAATACAGATAATAGAGTTGAATAATCAGGCAGGATGTAATTGAAACTTGATTAAATTCTGGCTATAGTGTTTATATATTATATTGTCAAAAGTGGATAAATGCCAATCGCATTATATGTTCATTGTTTGTTTTTTAAGCTGTTGATATTCATTATTGATATACTTTCTATTTTTTCTAAATACTTATTCCGTATTTTTTAAGGATGTCCTTAAGATAACCTTTCTTCTGTCAATATATTAATTAAATCTACATTTACTCTTTAGTAAAATTAAATTGCATCAGGGGGGTGAAAACATCACTATGCGGCCCCACACCAAAGAATACAATTTTCTACGACCTGTTCTTTTTGGATCGCATGCCGTATTCAATGGCTGGGTATAAACATTGGGTATTGACTGAATCAATGTATTGTAATGTTTATATTTTTAATTATTTATAGTTTAAGGACAAATAATGAGTAAGTTTGTTAAAACAGCTATTGCTGCGGCAATGGTGATGGGCGTTTTCACCTCTACGGCAACAATCGCTGCGGGTAACAACGGTACTGCACGTTTTTACGGCACCATTGAAGACTCAGTGTGTTCTATCGTTCCGGACGATCACAAACTGGAAGTTGATATGGGTGATATCGGTGCCGAAAAACTGAAAAATAACGGCACCACCACGCCGAAAAGTTTCCAGATTCGTCTGCAAGATTGCGTATTTGATACTCAGGAAACAATGACCACTACCTTTACTGGTACCGTTTCTTCTGCAAATAGCGGCAATTATTACACCATTTTCAATACCGATACCGGTGCGGCATTTAACAATGTTAGCCTGGCGATCGGTGACTCTCTGGGTACCTCTTACAAAAGCGGCATGGGTATTGACCAGAAAATAGTGAAAGACACTTCTACCAATAAAGGCAAAGCGAAGCAGACACTGAACTTTAAAGCCTGGCTGGTCGGCGCAGCTGATGCGCCAGATCTGGGTAATTTCGAAGCAAATACCACCTTCCAGATTACTTACCTGTAAGGCATACCCCCATAGCGACACTGCTATGGGGGATTTAAATGGATTTTGACCGAACAAGAATAAAAACGGATAGAAACGTGTATGCCTGACCATTCTCTTTTTCGATTACGGATTCTTCCGTGGTGCATTGCGCTGGCAATGTCAGGGAGTTATAGCAGTGTCTGGGCTGAAGACGACATTCAGTTTGATTCCCGTTTTCTGGAATTAAAAGGCGACACAAAAATTGATCTGAAGCGTTTTTCCAGCCAGGGATATGTTGAGCCCGGAAAATACAATTTACAGGTTCAACTAAATAAACAGCCATTGGCGGAAGAGTACGATATTTACTGGTATGCTGGTGAAGATGACGCGAGCAAAAGCTATGCTTGTCTGACACCGGAACTGGTAGCGCAGTTTGGTTTAAAAGAAGACGTGGCGAAAAATCTGCAATGGAGCCACGATGCTAAATGCCTGAAATCCGGTCAACTGGAAGGCATGGAAATTAAGGCTGATTTAAGCCAGTCCGCATTAGTCATTTCACTGCCACAGGCTTACCTCGAATATACTTATCCCGACTGGGATCCGCCTTCACGTTGGGATGACGGCATCTCCGGGATCGTCGCGGACTACAGCATCAACGCACAAACCCGGCACGAAGAAAATGGCGGTGATGATAGTAACGAGATCAGCGGCAACGGGACGGTCGGGGTTAACCTGGGGCCGTGGCGTATGCGTGCTGACTGGCAGACTAACTATCAACATACTCGCAGTAATGATGACGATGAATTCAGCGGCGATGAAACTCAAAAAAAATGGGAGTGGAGTCGCTACTATGCCTGGCGGGCGTTACCATCATTAAAAGCCAAACTGGCGCTGGGCGAGGATTACCTCAGATCCGATATTTTTGATGGTTTTAACTATGTTGGTGGCAGTGTCAGTACTGACGATCAAATGTTGCCTCCCAATCTGCGCGGCTACGCGCCAGACATTTCCGGCGTGGCACACACCACAGCAAAAGTGACCGTCAGCCAGATGGGGCGTGTGATTTACGAAACGCAGGTTCCGGCTGGACCGTTTCGTATTCAGGATCTTGGTGATTCTGTCTCCGGTACGTTGCATATTCGCATTGAAGAACAGAACGGCCAGGTGCAGGAATATGACATCAGCACCGCCTCGATGCCATACCTCACTCGCCCAGGTCAGGTTCGCTATAAGATCATGATGGGCCGTCCGCAAGAGTGGGGACACCATGTCGAGGGTGAATTTTTTTCTGGTGCTGAAGCTTCCTGGGGGATCGCTAACGGCTGGTCGTTATATGGCGGCGCACTGGGAGATGAAAACTATCAGTCTGCGGCGCTTGGCGTCGGTCGCGATTTGTCTACATTCGGCGCGGTCGCGTTTGATGTTACTCACTCGCACACCAAACTGGATAAAGACACCGCTTATGGCAAAGGTTCGCTGGACGGTAACTCCTTCCGTGTGAGTTATTCCAAAGACTTTGACCAGCTCAACAGCCGCGTTACTTTTGCTGGATATCGCTTCTCGGAAGAGAACTTTATGACCATGAGCGAGTATCTGGATGCCAGTGACAGCGGAATGGTACGCACGGGCAACGACAAAGAGATGTACACCGCCACTTATAACCAGAACTTCCGCGATGCGGGTGTTTCGGTTTATCTCAACTATACCCGCCATACCTACTGGGATCGCGAGGAGCAGACAAACTACAACATCATGCTCTCGCACTATTTCAATATGGGCAGTATTCGTAATGTCAGCATCTCGATGACTGGCTACCGTTACGAGTATGACAACCAGGCCGACAAAGGCATGTACATTTCGCTCAGTATGCCGTGGGGCGACAACAGTACCGTTAGCTATAACGGTAACTATGGCAGTGGGACGGACAGCAGTCAGGTCGGTTATTTCAGCCGTGTCGATGACGCGACTCACTATCAGTTGAACGTCGGCACCAGTGACAAACACACCAGCGTTGACGGCTATTACAGCCATGATGGTTCGCTGGCGCAGGTTGACCTCAGTGCGAACTACCATGAAGGGCAATACACCTCTGCGGGCTTGTCGTTACAGGGCGGCGCAACGCTTACTGCCCACGGTGGCGCACTTCACCGTACCCAGAATATGGGCGGGACACGCTTGTTGATTGATGCCGATGGCGTTGCCGATGTTCCGGTAGAAGGTAACGGTGCTGCTGTTTATACCAATATGTTTGGTAAAGCCGTCGTTTCTGACGTCAATAACTATTACCGCAATCAGGCGTATATCGACCTCAACAAACTGCCGGAAAACGCCGAAGCAACCCAGTCGGTGGTACAAGCCACGCTAACTGAAGGGGCGATTGGCTACCGCAAATTTGCCGTCATCAGTGGTCAAAAAGCGATGGCGGTGCTGCGTTTACAAGACGGCAGCCATCCTCCGTTTGGCGCAGAAGTAAAAAATGATAACGAGCAGACAGTGGGCCTTGTCGATGATGACGGCAATGTTTATCTGGCTGGGGTGAAACCTGGCGAACACATGAGTGTGTTCTGGAGTGGTGTTGCGCATTGCGATATCAACCTGCCGGACCCGCTGCCTGCCGATCTGTTTAACGGCTTGTTACTGCCATGCCAGCATAAAGGCAACGTCGCGCCGGTTGTTCCTGATGACATAAAGCCTGTCATTCAGGAGCAGACGCAACAGGTGACACCCACCAATCCCCCTGTTTCTGTTTCAGCTAACCAATAACGTGATTAAGGAATGATCCATGTCTGATTTACTTTGCTCTGCCAAATTGGGTGCTACGACGCTAGCGTTACTGCTTAGCGCTGCCAGTTTGTCTGCCCAGGCTTCTGTAACGCCAGATCGTACCCGTTTGATATTTAATGAAAGCGACAAATCAATCAGCGTGACGTTGCGCAATAACGATCCGAAACTGCCTTATCTGGCCCAAAGCTGGATCGAAGATGAAAAGGGTAACAAGATCAGTTCACCGTTAACTGTTCTGCCACCGGTGCAACGCATCGATTCAATGATGAACGGGCAGGTAAAAGTGCAGGGAATGCCGGATATCAACAAATTGCCTGCCGATCGTGAAAGCCTGTTCTACTTCAACGTGCGTGAGATCCCGCCAAAAACAAACAAAGCCAACACGCTGCAAATAGCACTACAAACGCGTATTAAGTTGTTCTGGCGACCGAAGGCGCTGGAGAACGTCAGCATGAAAAACCCCTGGCAATATAAGGTTACTTTAACCCGCAACGGTCAGGAATTTACCGTCAATAACCCGACACCGTATTACGTCATTTTCAGTAATGCCAGCACACAGAAAAATGGCAATCCGGCAGCCGGTTTCTCGCCAATAGTGATGTCGCCGAAAACCTCTGCACCGCTGAATGTGAAGATGGGTAGCGTGCCGGTACTGACCTATGTCAACGACTATGGCGCTCGGATGCCGCTCTTTTTCACTTGCAACGGTAACAGTTGCCAGGTCGATGAAGAGCAGAGCCGCAAAGGCTGAGGCCGGGAGAGCCAGTATGAAAGGATCTTGTTCTGTCTGGGCGGTAACTGGGTTACTGATATGTTGTGTTGGTAGCGGCTTTGCAGTTGCAGCGAGTAAGTCAGTAAGTATGAATTTACGGGTGCTTGTCGATGCCCCTCCTCCTTGTACGGTAAATGGTGCGGCAGTTGAGTTTGGTAATGTATTCATTAATAAGATCAATGGGGTTGATTATAAACGTCCCATTGACTACTCGCTTGTTTGTAACAATCTGGCAATGGATGACCTGCGTCTACAGATGCAGGCGACAACGGTCGTGATTAACGGTGAAACAGTTATCAGCACGGGGATTCCTGGGTTTGGTATTCGGGTTCAGAAAAGTAGTGATCACACAATACTCGACTTAACCTCTGGCTCATGGTTGCCATTTAATTTTTCCTCGGGAGTTCCCGTTCTGGAAGCTGTGCCGGTGAAACAGAGTGGTACAACGTTAGCGGCAGCTGAATTTAACGCCAGTGCCACAATTGTGGTGGATTACCAATGAAACGGATCTCGCTTATTTTGCTGTGGGGCTTTTGCTCGATGGCACTCTCAAACGTCTCTTTTCACGGTTATTTAGTGCAGCCACCTAACTGCACGATTAGCAACGCTCAAACCATTGAAATAACTTTTCAGGATGTGCTTATTGATGACATTAATGGCAGCAATTATGAGCAAACCGTGCCGTATTCCATTACCTGCGATACGGCGGTTCGCGACCCATTAATGGAAATGACCTTGAGCTGGAGTGGCACACCAAGCGATTTTGATAATGCTGCAGTAAGCAGCAATATCACTGGTTTAGGCATTCAGCTCAAACAGGCAGGGCAGAGTTTTACGATCAATACGCCACTTGTGGTGAATGAAACCGATTTACCGGTGTTAACGGCTGTGCCAGTAAAAAAGAGTGGTGTCGTTTTGCCAGAGGCGGACTTTGAGGCCTGGGCCACGTTACAGGTAGATTACCAATGAAGAAAAAGCGTACGTTGTTTTTTATTAGTAGCCTGATGTTGCTGGGCAGTGGAACCACAATAGCAGGAGATAATTTGCACTTTACCGGCAATTTAATCAGTAAATCGTGTACGCCAGTGATTAATGGTAGCCAGTTGGCAGAAGTACATTTTCCTGCCATTGCCGCCAGCGATTTAATGAACCTTGGGCAGTCAGAGCGAGTGCCATTGGTGTTTCAATTGAAAGATTGTCATAGTTCTACATCGTTTAATGTCAAAGTAACGTTGACAGGAACAGAAGATAGTGCTTTACCCGGCTTTCTGGCCTTTGACTCCTCGTCATCAGCATCCGGCGCTGGGATTGGTATTGAAACTGCGGCAGGCACATCGGTGCCAATCAACAATACAACAGGCGTCACGCTCCCACTGAATCAGGGAAATAACAGCCTAAATTTTAATACCTGGTTACAGGCAAAGAGCGGGCGAGATGTAACGTCCGGAGACTTTAGTGCCATAGTGACGGCAACCTTTGAGTATTTCTGAAATGAAAAAATGGACCATAATTTTCGCGAGCCTAATGCTGCTCGTTCTGAGTGTTGTCGGCGCATCTAAAAGTTATGCTGGAGATAAACTTATGAGTGCGAGTTTTGACAGTGTGAGAGTTTATTATGCCATGGACAAGGTAACCGGTGCTGTAGCGAGCAGTGTTTTCAATGTTACGGTGATAACGCCAAAGGAGGTTGCATATGGGAAATATGATTCTTTTGCGTATAAAGGCGATACGTTGCGGGTTATTTCCTGGTCTGGGTCGGGTTCAGCTCCAACTTTGGTACTGACTGACTTTGATACAATTAATAACTCAAATTGCCCTGGCATAGATACGAAAATTTTTCGTTGTGCATATATGACGTTTAAAATTACCGTTGCATCTGATGATTATGGTTGCCCTTGGATCGCATCCTTTTATTCCTATACAGATTTACCCGGATTTGGAAGCTATACTGCCCCTACAGTGCATAACACAATATGCCCAACGATACCGGTCGCTTCATACGATATCTCCTGGAGTGAAAATTATGTCAGCCATAATAAGGCGTTACGAATTCAGTCCACGGGGTCAACAGTGACCACCACGCTTTCGACCTACCTGATGGAAGGCGGCAGACTCTGTGATGGCAGTAATTTTTCTGATAATGATGGCAGAGGAGCATACTGCCGCGCGGTATCAGAATTGTTAACCTTTACCTCTTACGGTTGTGATAAATCAACGGTAACGGTTACGCCAACTCGTCATCCGGTAACGGATAAAGTACTTCACGATATTGTGGTGAATGTGAATACCAGTAGTGGGCAACCGATTGATTCGACGTGTCGTTTTCAGTATGTATTGAATGAACTGTAGTTCGTAGTATTGCTCTGATGCGTCTTATCAGGCCTACGAAGTGAATTGCAATTTATTGAATTATCACATATTTGTAGGCCGGATAAGGCGTTTACGCTGCTCCGGCATTTGCTGCCAGCATTCAGGGCAACTCCGGCGGCAACCACTCTTCCACTTCAATCAACACCAACAAAGCCGCATCACCGCCGTACTCTTTCGGTGCCTGGTGAAATGCCATCACATGCGGATGTTGTGCCAGCCACAGCGGTGTTTGCTGCTTCAATATGTGCTTCCCGTGACCATGCATCACGCAGGCACAAAACACATGTTCGCGGCGGCAGGCAGCAATCAATGCGCCTAATTCCTGCTTGGCTTGTAGCTGCGTCAGACCGTGCAAATCCAAAAACAACTCCGGTGAATAATCGCCGCGGCGCAGTTTCTTCGCCTCAAAATGGCTGACATCCGGGCGAACATATTTCACCGGACCTTCGGTATTCAATAACGGCTGAAACTCATCGGAAAAATAATGGCTGGCATCGGCCTGCTCCTGAATCAACCGTTTCACCGGCACTTCGCTAATTTTCTTACGCTGCGGTCGGTGGACAATCGTGTCCTGCTTAATCTTGCGAGTCCCCGCCATCAACTGGCGAAACAGAGCCTGGTCCTCCTCGCTAAGTGTTGTTTTCTTTTTCATTTATCTGTCTCAATTTCTAATTTTCCTACAGTTTACCCGACTCGTAGCGCAATCGATCGTTTTAAACGTATTTTTCCTCACTCACCGCGCGTGAATGCTGATTTATCGTCATCTTCATGGCAAACTAGCCGCCGAAATTATTGCGATCATGCCCTGGAGGAATACGTGGATAAAATTTTCGTTGATGAAGCAGTAAATGAGCTGCAAACCATTCAGGACATGTTGCGCTGGTCGGTGAGCCGCTTCAGCGCGGCAAATATCTGGTACGGTCACGGCACCGATAACCCGTGGGATGAAGCCGTACAGCTGGTGTTACCATCGCTCTACCTGCCGCTGGATATCCCGGAAGATATGCGCACCGCGCGTCTGACCTCCAGCGAAAAACACCGTATTGTTGAACGCGTGATCCGCCGCGTCAACGAGCGCATTCCGGTGGCTTACCTGACCAACAAAGCCTGGTTCTGCGGTCATGAATTTTACGTCGATGAACGCGTGCTGGTGCCGCGCTCGCCGATTGGTGAACTGATCAACAATAAATTTGCCGGACTCATCAGCAAGCAACCGCAGCACATTTTAGATATGTGTACCGGTAGCGGCTGCATCGCCATTGCCTGTGCTTATGCCTTCCCGGATGCGGAAGTCGACGCGGTGGATATCTCTCCCGACGCGCTGGCGGTTGCTGAACAGAACATCGAAGAACACGGTCTGATCCACAACGTCATTCCGATTCGTTCCGATCTGTTCCGCGACTTGCCGAAAGTGCAGTACGACCTGATTGTCACTAACCCGCCGTATGTCGATGCGGAAGATATGTCCGACCTGCCAAACGAATACCGTCACGAGCCGGAACTAGGCCTGGCATCTGGCACCGACGGCCTGAAACTGACGCGTCGCATTCTCGGAAACGCGGCAGATTACCTTGCGGATGATGGCGTGTTGATTTGTGAAGTCGGCAACAGCATGGTACATCTTATGGAACAATATCCGGATGTTCCGTTCACCTGGCTGGAGTTTGATAACGGCGGCGATGGTGTGTTTATGCTCACCAAAGAGCAGCTGCTGGCGGCCCGTGAACATTTCGCGATTTATAAAGATTAAGTAAACACGCAAACACAACAATAACGGAGCCGTGATGGCTGGAAACACAATTGGACAACTCTTTCGCGTAACCACCTTCGGCGAATCGCACGGGCTGGCGCTCGGCTGCATCGTCGATGGTGTTCCGCCAGGCATTCCGCTGACGGAAGCGGACCTGCAACATGACCTTGATCGTCGTCGCCCTGGGACATCGCGCTATACCACCCAGCGCCGCGAGCCGGATCAGGTCAAAATACTCTCCGGTGTTTTTGAAGGCGTTACTACTGGCACCAGCATTGGCTTGTTGATCGAAAATACCGACCAGCGTTCTCAGGATTACAGCGCAATTAAAGACGTCTTCCGTCCAGGCCATGCTGATTACACCTACGAACAAAAATACGGTCTGCGCGATTATCGCGGCGGTGGACGTTCTTCCGCCCGCGAAACCGCCATGCGCGTTGCAGCAGGGGCGATTGCCAAAAAATATCTCGCCGAGAAATTTGGTATTGAAATCCGCGGCTGCCTGACCCAGATGGGAGACATTCCGCTGGAAATCAAAGACTGGTCGCAGGTTGAACAAAATCCGTTCTTCTGCCCGGACCCGGATAAAATCGACGCGTTAGATGAACTGATGCGCGCGCTGAAAAAAGAGGGCGACTCCATCGGCGCGAAAGTCACCGTTGTTGCCAGTGGCGTTCCTGCCGGACTTGGCGAGCCGGTCTTTGACCGCCTGGATGCCGACATCGCCCATGCGCTGATGAGCATCAACGCGGTGAAAGGCGTGGAAATTGGCGACGGTTTTGACGTAGTGGCGCTGCGCGGCAGCCAGAACCGCGACGAAATCACCAAAGACGGTTTCCAGAGCAACCATGCGGGCGGCATTCTCGGCGGTATCAGCAGCGGGCAGCAAATCATTGCCCATATGGCGCTGAAACCGACCTCCAGCATTACCGTGCCGGGGCGCACTATTAACCGCTTTGGCGAAGAAGTTGAGATGATCACCAAAGGCCGTCACGATCCTTGTGTCGGGATCCGCGCGGTGCCGATCGCTGAAGCGATGCTGGCGATCGTTTTAATGGATCACCTGCTACGGCAGCGGGCGCAAAATGCCGATGTGAAGACTGATATTCCACGCTGGTAAAAAATGAACAAAACCGCGATTGCGCTGCTGGCTCTGCTTGCCAGTAGCGCTAGCCTGGCAGCGACGCCGTGGCAAAAAATAACCCAACCTGTGCCGGGTAGCGCACAATCGATAGGCAGTTTTTCTAATGGCTGTATTGTCGGCGCTGACACGTTGCCGATACAGTCCGAACATTATCAGGTCATGCGTACCGATCTGCGTCGCTATTTCGGTCACCCGGATCTGGTGATGTTTATCCAGCGTCTGAGTAGCCAGGTGAGCAATCTGGGCATGGGCACGGTGCTGATTGGCGATATGGGGATGCCCGCTGGTGGGCGTTTCAACGGCGGTCATGCCAGCCACCAGACCGGACTGGATGTCGATATTTTTCTGCAACTGCCGAAAACACGCTGGACCTCCGCGCAACTTTTGCGCCCGCAAGCACTGGACTTAGTTTCCCGCGACGGTAAACACGTTGTTCCGACGCTGTGGAAGCCAGAAATTTTCAGCTTGATCAAACTCGCCGCCCAGGACAAAGACGTCACACGCATTTTTGTTAATCCGGCGATTAAACAACAACTTTGCCTTGATGCGGGCACCGATCGCGACTGGTTGCGCAAAGTGCGACCCTGGTTCCAGCATCGCGCGCATATGCATGTACGATTACGTTGCCCTGCCGATAGTCTGGAGTGTGAAGATCAACCTTTACCGCCACCAGGCGATGGTTGCGGGGCAGAACTGCAAAGCTGGTTTGAACCTCCAAAACCGGGAACAACAAAGCCTGAGAAGAAGACTCCGCCTCCGTTGCCGCCTTCCTGCCAGGCGCTACTGGATGAGCACGTGATCTAATGGAAACGTTTAATAGCCTGTTTATGGTTTCCCCGCTGTTGCTGGGAGTTCTCTTTTTTGTCGCCATGCTGGCGGGATTTATCGACTCGATTGCCGGTGGCGGTGGGTTACTCACTATTCCGGCATTGATGGCTGCGGGAATGTCTCCCGCTAACGCGCTGGCAACCAATAAACTGCAAGCCTGCGGCGGCTCTATTTCCGCCACTATCTACTTTATTCGCCGCAAAGTGGTTAGTTTAAGCGATCAGAAACTCAATATCGCCATGACCTTTGTCGGCTCAATGAGCGGCGCACTGCTGGTGCAATACGTTCAGGCTGATGTCTTACGGCAGATTTTGCCCATTCTGGTAATTTGTATCGGCCTCTATTTCTTGCTGATGCCAAAGCTGGGTGAAGAAGATCGCCAGCGTCGGATGTACGGTTTACCCTTCGCGTTAATTGCCGGTGGCTGCGTCGGTTTTTATGACGGATTCTTTGGTCCGGCAGCCGGATCGTTTTACGCACTGGCCTTTGTTACGCTGTGCGGATTCAACCTCGCCAAAGCCACGGCGCACGCCAAATTACTCAACGCAACGTCAAACATCGGCGGTTTACTGCTGTTTATTCTCGGTGGCAAAGTGATTTGGGCGACGGGCTTTGTCATGCTGGTGGGGCAGTTCCTCGGCGCGCGCATGGGTTCACGACTGGTGTTGAGCAAAGGACAAAAGCTGATCCGCCCGATGATTGTTATCGTCTCGGCGGTGATGAGTGCCAAATTACTTTACGATAGCCACGGACAGGAGATCCTCCACTGGTTGGGGATGAACTAATGAACAGTACACACCACTATGAGCAGTTGATTGAAATTTTTAATAGCTGCTTTGCCGATGAATTTAATACCCGTCTGATTAAAGGCGACGACGAACCGATCTATCTTCCTGCTGATGCGGAAGTACCGTATAACCGAATCGTCTTTGCTCATGGCTTTTATGCCAGCGCAATTCATGAGATTTCGCACTGGTGTATTGCCGGGAAAGCGCGCCGTGAGCTGGTTGATTTCGGCTACTGGTATTGCCCGGACGGACGCGATGCCCAAACGCAAAGCCAGTTTGAAGATGTTGAAGTGAAGCCGCAGGCGTTCGACTGGTTGTTCTGTGTGGCGGCGGGATATCCGTTTAACGTCAGTTGCGACAATCTGGAAGGCGACTTCGAACCGGATCGTGTGGTGTTTCAACGGCGGGTACATGCGCAGGTGATGGATTACCTAGCAAACGGCATTCCTGAACGCCCGGCACGCTTCATTAAAGCACTACAAAATTATTATCACACGCCGGAACTTACGGCGGAACAGTTCCCGTGGCCGGAAGCGCTCAACTAAAGCCAGCGCCACATTTTACAATGAGGAAAGAAGATGATCGCGGAGTTTGAATCACGCATTCTGGCATTAATCGACGGTATGGTTGACCATGCCAGTGATGATGAGTTGTTTGCCAGTGGGTATTTGCGTGGCCACCTGACATTAGCCATCGCAGAACTGGAAAGTGGTGATGACCACTCCGCTCAGGCGGTGCATACGACCGTTAGCCAGAGTCTGGAAAAAGCCATTGGTGCCGGTGAATTGTCGCCGCGTGACCAGGCGCTGGTGACCGATATGTGGGAAAACCTGTTTCAGCAGGCGTCACAGCAGTAAGTTGCGGCGTCTGGAGCACCATGCCTGATGCGACGCTTAT